>ERZ772904.8-NODE-8-length-124474-cov-7.10289_pt1 | contig 124474 bp, 127 predicted proteins | sample MGYA00512122_ERZ772904 | MGnify/ENA primary metagenome ERZ772904 (study PRJEB29015, sample SAMEA2738104) | human oral metagenome | biome: human oral; feature: human-associated habitat; material: saliva | place: China | collected 2269 ... | reverse complement strand
GGTAGGGTTAACGTGGAACTCGACAGGTACAACCTCTATCTCCGATTTCACGTGTTTATCCCCCCTCTAGTACAACCTTTATCTATGCAGGGTTAACGTGGATGTCGGTAGGGTTAACGTGGAACTCGACAGGTACAACCTCTATCTCCGATTTCACGTGTGGACCTACCCCTAGGTGTAACCACTATCTAGGTAGGTACAACCTTTATCTCGACTGGTGTACCCTTTATCCCCGATTTCGCGTGTGGATATACCCTCTGGTAGTACCAAGAAGTACGTAGGGTACACGTGGATGTCATGAGGGTGTGCCTGGATGTCGCCTGGTGCTACGTGGATGTGGCGCTAGGTGTACTTCTTTCCTTGTGTGAGCGTAAGGATCGGCCCCTCGCTCGTGCTTATGAGCGAGGGGCCGAGTTGTTGAAGTGGAAAGACCTAGTGTGAGCACTCTGTGGCGTGGGAGTAGATCTTGGCGAGGTCGTCGGGTGCGACGTTGGCGAGGGAGCGGGTGTCGCGGATCTGGGCAATAGCTACGGGATCAAGGTCGTTCCATGACTTCTCGACCATGCACTGTGTGGTGGTGGCCGTGTACTCGCCGAGGCCGGTGATGCCGTCGGGCACGTAGGCGGTGGCCCATGGGTGCCAGAGGGTCACGAGGTAGATGGTGGCGGCGAGTAGGAGGAGGGAGAGGATCGACTGGACGATGCCGAGTGCCCTGTAGAGGAGTCGGAATGGTGCGGTGATGATGAAGAACATGGCGGGGCCTTTCAGCTGTTGCGCACGGTGTAGCGCAGGGGGTGGCGGTCGTGGATGAGGACGGGGCGGGCGAGGGCTTCCTTGAGGCGCTTGTGTGCGTTGTTGAGTTCTTGGAAGTCGCGGGGGTCGCCGCCCCTGTCGGGGTGGAGGATGCGAGCTCGGGTGCGGAACGCTCGGTTGAGGTCGGCGAGGCTGGCGGTGGAGGTTATGCCGAGGAGCTTGAGGTCTCGGGGGTTGGGACGGGGAGTCATGATTGTTCCTTGTTCTTCATCTGCTGGCGGTAGTTGGCGATGCCGCCTCCAATCATGGAGGCGAGGCCTCGTACGCCCCTGGAGGCGACGTTGGCGGCTCCCATGGCGAGGGTGCCGGTGAGGCCTGCGGTGATGCGCCATGTCTTGCTCAGGCCTCCGAGGTCGGTGCGCTGCCAGGTCTTGCGCGTGTACTCGCTGGCGTTGCGTTGGCCGGCGGAGAGGATGTGCGTGGCGACGGACATGGCTCGTTGCATTTCGTCGTAGCGGCGTACGCCTGACGGGGTTCCGTTGATGGTGCTCCAGGTCTGGCGGTCGAACTCTTCGCCCTCGATGCTGATGTGCTGGAGGAGGGGCATGTCAGCGAAGAGCTGGGAGATTGACGAGTCGGGCTTGTAGCCGAGGTCGGGGCAGACGTAGGAGCAGTAGAAGTCCCAGGAGTCGAAGGACAGTCGGCGTAGGTTGGGCATCTCGCGTAGGACGGTCCAGTTCATGATGGGCGCGATGTTGGAGGAACGGATCGCGTCGGTCATGTACGGGGGGATGACCTGGTTGTTGCGCCAGTCGTCGGTCACCTGGGTGCGGTAGGCGACGCCGTTCATGATGATGGTTTCGCCGACGACTCCGACGCGCTTGACGCGAGCCCATGTGCCGGCCCATTCGTTCATGTCGGCGTAGAGGGCTGCCTGTACGGCGTCGGGGGTCATCTCCGTGGGGGTGATGGTGCGGGGCGTGCTCACGTTGAACTCGTAGCCGCCGCCGGTGGCGGGGCGCACGGGGCTAGTGGAGTAGTCCCACGTGGGGGCTGGCGCGTCGGGTTCGTCGGGCATGGCCATACGATCGGCGTTGGGGTCGGTGGTGTCGTCCATGTCGGGGACCGTGGGGGCCGGTGGCATGGGCGGCGGCGGGGGAACCGGGGGCACCGGCTTGGGTGGGGTCGGTACCGCGGTCGCGATCGGCTCCGAGCCGGCAGCCGGCGCTTCCGGGATCGGGGTTGCTTCGGGCGCGTCGGTGGCGGGTGGCTGGTGGACTACCGTGTGCGCATCACCGGATGCGTCACCTGGTGCGACGGTTGTCTCGCTGCCACCGAGGTCGTCCATGTCCCACTCTTCCGCGTCACTGCCCGCGAGCGCGAAGCCGCTGTTGGTGTCTTCTGACTCGAAGGCCTTGGGGTAGACGCGGCGGAACAAGGTGACGGACTGCGGGTCGTACTCGTAGCCCTGGAAGACGTTGTAGATGTCCTCGACGGAGGCGATCCACTGGGGGCGCAGGTCGGACACCCATTCTTGCCAGGTGCCCTCGTAGCCGAGCTTGCGGACGGTGAGGTTCGCTGCGTCGGATAGCTTCTGGAGGGTGGCCGCGGCTTGCTCGCGTGTGACTCCGGCTTTGGCGAGGTAGCCCTCGAAGCCGAGGGATGGGTCGAGTTCGCCGGTGTCGGTGGATACGTCGCGTCGAACAGCTTCTACGTCTACGCCTGCGCTCTTCATGTAGGAGATGGAGTTGTTCCAGCAGTAGCCGTCCTCGCTGCCGTCGGCGAAGAGGAGGCCGGGGCGCAGGTAGGTGGCGGTGCGGGCGATAGCTTCGTCGCCGTTCATGACCTTGTGGATGTTGTCGCCGCTGAAGCCGGGGACGTAGGCGAAGCACCGCATGGTGGAGGACAGCTTGTCGGAGGCGTAGGAGCCGGGGGTGAGCTGGTTCAGGTAGTTGCGTCCAGGGTGGTGGCCGATGAGCACGTCGGTCTTGCCGATGGATGCGTAGGAGTAGATGAAGTTGTCTGCCTCCTTGAAGGGGATCGGGATGTTCTTCGTGCTGGCGTTGAGTGGTTTGCCTGCGGGGAAGAACTGGCTGATGTCGGTGACGGGGTTGACGGGATCCTGGCCGATCATGAAGACGCGGGAGCGTTTGGCTTCGGCGTTGTTGAAGCCTGCGTTGCGCAGCTGGGAGAGCTTCTCGAAGGAGCGGCGCATCATGAAGTACATGCTGGTGAACCACAGCTCACCTTCGTTCACGTCCTGCTTAGGCTTCTTCTTGTCATCGAAGCCGGACTGCTCCCAAGCGGCCCACTCGGACTCGTAGTTCGTGTAGCACATATGGCCTTGCATGTTGGACTGGAAGAACGTCTGGATCTGCTGGTTCGTGTTACTGATTTCGTCGAACACGATGCAAATGCCGTCTTTTCCGCCCAGTTGTTCAGCGATTTCGGGGCTGATTGTGCGGGCTGCGAGCATTCCGAGCGCTAGGATCATGTAGCGCAGGTAGACGACGGTGCCGAGTGTGCCCGTGTAACCGGGTGCCCACGCGAGGTTGTTTTTGTTCAGGTACTCGGGGATATGGGCGCGTGCCTGTAGTTCGGCGACCTTCGCTGCCGTGTACTGCATGAACATGTCCGTGCCCTCTTCAGGGTTGCAGGCGATGTTCGAGCCATTGACTACGAAAGCGTCGGGGTTGATCGACAGGAGCAGGGAAGCCATATCAGGCTTGTTGTCGGCCAGTCCGGGGGCGATGCCGGCGATGAAGTGCATCGCGAGAATCGTCTGCGTGGTCAAGCCCTTACCAGATCGGGAGCCAGCGAAGACACCGTGGCTGGTGTGATCGTTGAACTCCTTGATCTCCTTGCCGGTGGTCACCACATCATCGTCGAGGCCGATACCCAGGACCATGTTGCTGGCATTGGGTTTGCGTCCCTGGCGTTGCATCGCATCGAGGATCTTGCCTGCCCACACGGGGGAGGCATTGGCGAGCACCTTGTCCATGTCGTGCCGGAACTCCCAGAAGATCCCCTCGTTGATGGGGTCGTAGCACTGGGCTGTGGTCCCGCCTGCGAAGCCGAGGGCTTCGACGATGGCGCGCTCGACGATGTTCTCACTGAAACCTTCGTATGGGGTGAGGACTCGGACCTTGACCTTGACGGGGATGTTGCTCGGGGAGTTGTCGTAGGCGGAGACGAGGACGCACGTCGTCATCGCTTTGCCGATGCTTTCGAGCGCGCCGACGACCTTGGTCATCATGGAGGGGTCGTGGTAGGTGAGTCCGTTGTCGGCTTCGTTCTTGAGGAGGGCGCGGACGACGGCGGTGAGCATGGCTTGCAGACTCTTCTTGACTTCGCGCTCGCGGTAGGTGTCCCAGGAGGATGCGTCGCTGTGTCGGGGGTAGAGGTCTTGTGCGCCGTCGTTGGACTCGCGCCCGAAGGCGTACTCGAGCATCTTGTAGGGAAAATAGAACCGTGTGCCGTTGGGGTAGGTGTTGCCCTGGCGGTCCTTCCCGTTAATCAGGATCTCGGCGATCTCGTTGATGTTTCTCGTCGGCATGGGGGTCAAGTGCTGTGCTGCTTGGATCTGTTCCCACAGGCGCAGGAGGACGAGGTTGTGGGTGCGCTGGTAGGCGCGGCCGTCGGAGGAGAGTGCCATGAGTCGGCCTTGGCCGTCTTCGTCGCAGGTGAGGACGCCGGCGGGCTGGAGGACGCTGTAGCCGGACTTGAAGATGCGGTCGTACTCGTTGAGGATGCTTTCGGCGCGGGCGAAGATCTGGCCTTGGTAGAAGGTCATGGCTTCTTCGGGTACGCCGTCGGTTTCGCCGTTGAGGGCTGCGAGCACCTTGTCGATGGTGATGTCGCGGGTGATCTTCTCAAAGCCCAGTCCCGCGCGCGTGTCCTTGGGGAGGGATGCGAGGTAGAGGGCGGCTGAGCGTTCGTCGCTGGCTGCGTCGAGGAGGACGCCGCGGCTGTGGGAGTTGACCTTGGAGGTGAGGGCCTTGTGGCTGACGAGGGTTGGCCACCAGTCCGGTTGCGCGTCGAGGGCGGTGAGGTCGCGGCACTGGGAGGCCATGGCCGCCGTGTAGGGTTCGCCTTTTTCGAGGCTGGCTTTGAGGAGGTCCAGGATCTTGGTGCGGTGTGGGCTGGCCTCGAAGTCGCGTAGGCGATCGGCGAGGTCGTCGCCGGGGGTGTCCTCGTCGGGCGTGGGGATGCGGGCGGGCGCGTCCACTGTGGTGTCGTCGCGCATCTGCTCGCGCTTGGGGGCTTTGAGGGAGGACAGGTAGGTCTCGAGGGTGCCGCCGATCTGGTCGGAGGCGTAGACGTTGGGGGCGAGCTGGTAGGACTCGACGACCTGCGCGAAGGGGCGCAGTTGCGTGTAGTGGCCGTGGGTGGCGAAGTCGGTGGCCAGAGCGAGGCGCGCGCCTTCGGGTGCGTCGGGGATGAGGGGGCGGGGGTCGGCTTTCGCGTCGGGGTGACTCGACATGTAGGCTTCGCGTTCGAGGCGTAGGCTCCGGGCGATGTCCTCGATGGGCGGCATGATGTCGTCGGGGATTTGGTAGTAGCCGCCCAGTCGCACGCCTTCACTGAACATGGCTTGGACGTTGACTCCCTCGAACATTTTGGCGGGGGCGACGATGGCTTCGAGTGCGCCGAACTGCTTGTGGGAGAGGGCGCGCAGCGGAGACTTCGACGTGGAGGACGGTTTCGCGGCGGCGCGCGTGAGCTCCCCCTTCGTTTTGCCGTGGCGTTCCACGTATACGCCGTCGTGGGTGATGATGAGGGTCTTGACGGTGTTGGGGGTCCATGCACCGTAGTCGGTGCCGTCGCCGTCGGTGATGTAGTGGCCGCCGAGGGCCTTGATCATATCGTCGTAGGTGGTCACGAGGACTCTACCTTTCCGTTGTGGTTACGCAGGGGTTCAGTGTGTGAGTGTTAGCGCTGGCGTGATGGTGCCCGTAATACGAGGGCACCCCCACCCATCGAGCGCTTGTCTCGCTGGTTGTGTCACCTGGTGGCAATAGGTGACGTGGTCCCAGCGGGGGCGTATCGGGGTGGGGGTGCAGACTGTGGGGGACGACCGGTGGTTACCAGTCGGAGACGACTCCTCCCGTAGAAGCGGCGGTGATGTCGCCGCTATTTTCGGCGCGGATGCGCCTGCTCTCGAAAGCTCGGCCAGTGGCGAAGCCAAGGAAGAACAATGCCATTACTCCAATCAGCAAGGACACGAACGTAAGAAAGACCTGCATGGCGGTCTCCTTTCTTGTTTCTTGGTTGAGGGGTTGGGGGGGTGTTAGGCGGCGATGAGTGCCGCCACCTTCTTGATTCGGTCGGGGCGGAACCCGCCCCAGGTCTCCAGGATAGCGCCGCCCTCGCCTCGGACTGCGACGACAGGCGCTTGGCTGTAGCCGAGTCCCTTGATGAGGTTGAGGGATTCATCGTCCTGGGTGACGTCGATCGATTCGTACGACGCACCCAGAGCGTTGAGCTTCCTGTAGGTGGCATCACACTGGGGGCAGCGGGGCTTGGAGTAGACGGTGATCGACATGAGTGTTCCTTCCTTACCCCCACGGGCGGGGGCGCGGGGTTCGGTCTTCTGGGCTATGAGTGTCCACCGTGGGGGCCGCCAGGAGTGTAGCGGCGCGCCCAAAGGGTGGCATGTGCCCATCATGCCACAAAAACCCACACGCGCACGAACCAGACAGGCCATACACGACGAAAAGGCCCCAAAACCCTAAACGCTCTACAGGCATATAGTCTGGTATGTCACATTCAGGCTGGGGGTGAGTTCGCGAAACGGAATCGGCTCTGCCCGCCTCGTAGCCCCTCCAGAAGGGCCTGCACCCCAGTTCGCAAAACGGAGTCAGCCCAGTTCGCAACTAGGAATCGAATACAAATGAAAGATAGAAACTAAAGAAAGATACCCCCTCTATCCCCCCACGAAGCCGATCCAAGGCTGTCCTGTCGCTGTGGTCGAGCTGGGTAACGAAGCCTCTCAATGCGGGTAGGGGTAGTCCAAGTTTTGGATGACGTTCACCACCCCAAACAGACCACTTTTTCGGGGGGGGGTAGTCCAAGTTTCGCATGACCCCGTAGTCCAAGTTCTGGCCGTAAACCTATATAGAAAGCCTTGAAGATAAAGAACTATCCCCCTCTAGTCCCCCAAGCCGTTCACCCGAGGCTGTCCAAAGCTCATGGCTTGTCTGGGCAGGCGCGCGCTTCGCGCACGCGAGCGAGAGACGCAGATGATTTACTTGCATCTAAAGGACTGTTCGTGTAGACTGACGATCACCAGAAGCGAGAAAGGAACAACCCATGCTCACCACAGATCCCATTACGCAAGCAGGCGTACTCGCCTCACGTGAGTGCATGATCCCCAGAAGGGACTGGCTCAAGCGCTCGGTGCAGTGTTTCCTCCGGGAACTTCTGCGGGACTGGCCCGCTGACGAGAATGAAGATCTCGTCTTCAACATGTACGCCGCAGCGAAGCGAGTCGGTCTCGACAAGTCTGTCCTGTACGTCGGAAGGCGTAACCTCGTCGCTGAAGATGCGATACGTTTCCGCCGACGTGAAGACGGATATGTCATCTACTACATCGACTGGTCCAAGATTGTCAACGCTTACGGGATGGAGCGTCTCGGCGTTCAGGCTCACGGCGGTCCCCACTCGTTCGAGTCTGAGGGGTGCCCCAAGGAGCCTTGCACCCCGGATCTTCCCCCGAAACAGCGCAAGCGCTCATCCAAGAAGGGAGAATGAGAACAATGTCTGACTTCGGAGAGTGCAACGCGCAGCTCGCAGCACCCCTTCGCACGGGGAAAGACAGCCCCCTGTATGGCATGGGGGCCGTGTCTCACCCGGCCATTGCTGTCATCCATTTCGAGCCACTACTTGAGCATAAGCTCACGCGCAAGGAGCGGGCCTTCATGGTCTGGTTCTTCACCCGCTGGAATGATCCTTACATCGAGCTTGACGTTGAGGGGATCATGAAGCTGACGGACATGAAGCGCAATGAAGTGTACATGACGCTTTACAATCTGTGCGCACGCGACATCATCCGCATGAAAGCCATGCAGCTGAAGGACGACGAGACAAAGACCGCGATCTTCCTCTACTTCGAGCCGTCTCACCTCTTCATCCCAGAAGCGATCAACCTGGCCGGTTGCTTCAACGGGTGCGTTCACTCGTTCTCCGAGTGGGTTGATCCGCTTCGTCCCGTGACGCTCGAAGAGATCAACGCGACGCTGCCGAATTACGAGTGGATCGCACCTCGCAACATGAAGTGGCTTCGAGCGCAGTACGAGCAGGGGAGTAACGAGACACGTACGCAGAGACGTCTCGCCTACGAAGCCCAGAAGAAGGCCAATGCTGGGGCGGAAGCCCAAGCTCAGAAGTAAAAGGACGAGGGGGGAACCTCGAAAGATTCCCCCCTCGCGTCGTTCATTGAAAGGTATTTACATTGTATCAGATGTTTGATGGAATGCATGTGTCTGCGCTCCACGCTGCCGTGAACTCCCGCACACACCTCAAGGTGGACCTGAGCCGCAAGGAAGTCCTGACACTCATGGCACTGTTCACCTTCTGGCAGTGCAAGATCATCAGCCCCTCCTACAACCTCCTCCTCGAGCGCTGCGTCGGAGCGAAGCGCTCCACGATGTTCACCGCCATGAAGTCCCTCGAGGACCGCGGCCTCCTCATTCGCCGCTTGTTCCTGGACTGCAAGGACGGCTCACGCCACGTCGTGTTCTTCCTGGACCTCCCGGGGATTTTCACTGACGAGTGCTGCGCACAGCTCGACTCCGACCCCAAGTCGCCGATCACAACTCGGCACACTATCGAGGTGGGGCGAACTGCCAGCACTGAGGAAATCCTCGCTATGATCACGTTCGCGGACGTGTCCCGTTGGCAGGAAATCATCTGCACGCCAACCCGTAAGAAGTCGCGCAACGTCGACGACATGAGCGACTTCCTCCTGCCCTGCCCGGATAACCTTCCTGTGCGCGAAGAGGAAGAGCCAAAGCCGGAACTGTGCGTCGCAGTCAGCGACGGACAGGGCGATCTTTTCGACATGCTGCACGAAGAGGAGACGCAGGAAGTCAACACCAAGGCCAAGGCAACGCGCGGCGCGGAAAACGAAGGCGGATACGGCACGTCGTGGCCGGAAACAGCCGAAGTCCCTGGTGGCTCAAACTGGGTTCCTACCGGCGTGGAGGACACATCCAGGGTGTCCGCTACTCCCGCGGCAGGAGAGAGTGCCCAGGAGCGCGCTGAGTGCATCATCCGCGACCATGCTGGCGACGACGTGATCGACGCTGAGATCATCGACGTGGAGATCGTCGAAGACGAAACCCCCTCGGACACGCTGATCGACGTCCCCGTCTCCCAGGAGCTCACCATCGCTGCCCCCGCCGCCCCCGTGAAGGCCAAGGGGAACAGTGAAGGTGACTGCGAGAAGGAGTTCGCAAAGTTTTACGAGATTTTCCCTCGCCATGTTGGCAGGAAGCCGGCGTTCGAGGCGTGGAAAAAGGTGCTCAAGACGGGAAAAAAGACTGCCGCAGAACTCATTAAGGCCGCAGGAGCATACGCCAAGTCACGCGCTGGCAAGCCCAAGCAGTACACTCTACACCCCTCTACTTGGCTCAACCAGGAGCGCTGGGAAGACGAATACGAGGAAGAGACCACTGGCTACGGCTACAACGGCTACAGCAGCGGCGGCATCGTTGCTCGTACCCCAGAGGACGCAGAATACTTCCGCAACCTCGACGCCGCCTGCTCGGAGATGTACTACAAGAGCCACGGGTTCCGCACCGCCGAGGAGTTCATTGAGTACCAGCGAGGAATCGCCGCACTCAACGCTCGCCAAGCTGAAGAAGATTACGCAGAAGCCGCAGCCAACCGCATCCCCTTCTGATCCCCTGAAAAGAGCATCCAATGTCCAACTTCTCCTACGAGACGCTCGCGAAGCTCATGAAGCGAGCCATCGACGCCAACCAACTCGCCTCAAAACCGAGCAGCCAACAAGAGTTCCAGCAGCTCGTCGCATCCTGGGCAGAACTCATCCTCCCCTGCGCCACAGACAAGAACCTCCAAGAAGCCTTCGTAGCGGTAGGTGAAGGCAAGTACGGCTCCTACAAGATCAGTGCAACAGTACTCAACCAAGCCATCGACGAAGCCCGCCGTAAGCGCGTGAGGGACTGGCTAGAGCGTTCACGCATTGCCATTGACTTCCGTCCACCCTACGAGCGGGAACTCCTCTACACGAAGGTCTTCTACGACCACATCGCCGGCGGCAGCAGCGACACAGCAGCCGACCAACACGGCAGGCAGGCCCTTGAACGCGCTGACAAATACTACGAGACAAACAAGGAAGTCATCTGGCGCGACATCCTCAACAAGACAGAAGCGAGCTTGAAGGCGGGTTCATTCAACCAGCCCACGCTAGCTCTCCCGTCAGCCCGCAAAAAGGCTCAGTATCTCGCAGCAGCAGGTGACTTCGTAACTATGATCCCCGAATCGGGACATAAACGACAGCTGACAGCAGGCCCTGAAACCGTGACAGCAGACACCGAAACCGCCAGCAATGAAGACGTGGAACGTCTACGCGCCTCACAGGCGGCTGTCGAAGCAGTCCGGCGCAAACTGAGCCTCCAAGCAGTAGAGGAACGCCGCAAGAAGGAACGCCTACGCCAACAACGCGACGAATACTTCCAACGAGTCACCGGCATCGACCCGGCCACCGTCGGACCTCAACGATAGAAAGACACCGCCGTGAACACCCAGTACCTCCTCCTTTGCACCATCAGTGGACTGTACGTAAGCCAAACATGGCATTTCCTACTCACGGCTCGCTCCCTATGGAGGAAACGAAAGAACCTGAGCAAAGAGCAACACGCTAGACTGTACTTCTTTCGAGCGATGGCCATCATTGTCTCCCTCAGCACGGCCTACTTGTTGGGCGCACTCCTAGAAGGGGCTACGGATGAGCAGGTGTTGGCCTCTGACTACACGCTTCTCATTACGGGGATGGGCGTTGTCCCATGCCTTCTTGGCTCCTGGATGCTCCTCGTGCAGCGGGAGCGTGAAACCCACGAATATGACGGGCGATCCTTTATCGCCATTGGGCTGTTCGCCCTCGTCATGAACTTCCTCATCTCCTGACGTCCAGCTCACCATCATCAGAAATGTTGCCATGACTACCCATGAAATCACGCTGAACCAGAGCAGCGACGCCGGCCTCTACACGAAACTTCTCCAGGGCCGCTACGTCACCAGCATCGACAACGGCACCATCACCCTCGACAACGGCACGGAACTCTACATTTACGGCAACGACGGGTGTGGCGGCTGCGAAAGCGGCTGGTACTGGCTCGAACATGTCTACAAGCAGGGAAGCCGGCGTGCTCGCATCATGAGCGCCTACGTCGGTTACGACGAAGATGACAATGACGCCCCCTCTGTCTACACGATCTTCGTCATGGTGGACGGCAATCCCACCCAGCTGCCCCTCGCAACGATCCGCGGCGACGACGGAAACGGATACTACGGGACGGGCTTCACGCTCACCGCCACCGTCGAAAAGCCACCAGCGCCAGCCACCACAGTCACGCCCCAGGACATCATCAAGGCCCTCGCAGGCGAACACCCACTCCCTCCAATCCCCGACATCCGAGGCCGCGAAGCCCTCCTCAACGCTGTCTCCTACACGCTCCTACAGACACGAGGCTTTGACTCGCCCCTGCGCATCACCGGCCCTGAAGCTCAGCTCTTCCACAAGCTGACCTCTTCCAGGTACCAACAATCCCACGGCCCCTACTACGAGGGCCAATGGTATGGCTTCAAAGGCACCCTGTTCTACTTCACCGACATGGAAGACGGCGTATCCCTCGTCCTACGCGACCTCGCCAACGGCGCAGACGCATACGCAGCGAAACTGTACGCATTCACGCAACGAGTACGCGCCTCCAAGAACCCCATCAAAACCTTCGTCACCGGCTACGCCCTGAAAGGCAACACCGCCACCGTCAACGGCAAGCGCGTACCGGCCACCGACTTCCTCCTCTCCGAAGTCTGCGGCTTCCATGGAGACCACATCGACCCCAAAGGCGGCTACATCCCCTACCACTACTTCTTCTACGACGCCAAAACCTACGGCGCGCGCATCCTCAAACACCGAGAAGGAGGACGCGGAGACGTTACTATCTACTCAGACTCCCAAAGCGTTTGGGCAGTCAACCCCCAGAAAGGCACACGAGCATGACCAAGCCCCGCAATAAGCACCGCGGCGCACCCCGTCGAGGAACCATCCTCCACGGCCTCGCACGACTCATCCGCCCCCTCCTCGCTATCGTCGGGATCCTCAGCGGCATCATGGCATCCTTCGCGCTCACGGACGTGAACCGAGCTATCACCATCAACGACGCCGTGCTGGCCGCGCACCCCCCACAGGACGCAACAACCACGATCCCTAACCCGCTCCCCGACGGCACGATCGTCGCCCTCGTCTCCTCCCACGCCGGCAGCGCGGGCTACAGCCCCACCGCTGGAGTCCTCATCGACCCGATCTGGCTCCTCCACCCACGCATGAGCTTCGTCCTAACCCTCCTAGCGATCCTCGCGCTCGCATCATGGATCACCAAACACAGCCGATGGAACACACTCCCCTTCGTCCGCAAGTTCCACATCGAGGCTCCCAAGCCGCGCTGGTGGTGGGAGTTCACCGGCTACGCCGAAGTCCTCCTCTTCATCAGCCTCACCACCACCGTGATCTACACGCTCGGCAGATAGCAATCAAGCACAACGAAGTGGCAGATAAGAGCCACCGAGTTCGTCGCCAGACACCACCACAGAGGAGCCATCCCATGCTGAACACCTACATCATCCCCGACCCCGCAACCGTCCCCTACGACTACGATCTCCCGGCAGAGCTCACGGCCCGCGGCCTTCCCGCCCAGTGGATCGACGAGCGCTGCAAGCCCGCTGAAAACGGTATCCGGCTCTCCTTCTACGGACAGGCCTACGGATACGACACAGAGGAAGACGGCGGCGACGCGCTCGTATGGAACCCCGACACTCATGAGGTCTGGTACCTGTCCAGAGGCGATGTAGAAGCCGCGCAGCGCATCAACCCCGGCACCCCGCTCACGCACCTGCGCTACTCGTACTACATCATGGGCGAGGATATGGGCCGGGATCTCGGCGCACTCCAGCGTGAAGGACTCACCTGCAAAATCTGCGCCAGCCACCTCGACGGAACCGACATGGAACCAGCCATCGACATCCTGGACTGTTACGGAGAGTACGGCAATCTCACCTACCCCGGCGACATGATCGTCTACGCCGACGGAGTGCTCTACGAAACGATCCCAGAGGGCGTGCACGAAGCCGTCAAAGCAGCGTCCTAAACTCGCCCCATACGCGAAGCGCCCCTCCCCACTGAACATCAGGGGAGGGGCGCTTCCGTTTGGTCTCTGCGATCTACTTGAGTAGGAGCGGGAGGCAGTAGAAGAAGGTGTCCGTGAGATACATCAGGAGAATCGCTCCGCTCATCACCTCGCTTACGTTATAGCGCCACACTGGCACCTCACGCCCCTTGTAAGCCTGCGCACTCAACTCCACAGCAAGGCAAGCAACCGAAAGAGCAAGTAGCACATACATTGGGCCAACAAACTTAGTAGCCCACATGTCGCCAGACAAGACCACATGCACAGACGCGGCAGCGCAGAAGAAAGCGGGGATCATGACGCAACGATTCGCCCATGTCTGAAAACTTGAAGGCTTTTTGATGAACTTGAATGAAATGACATACGCAACCAAAGCAAGAGGCCAAAGGAGAATTGAACCGAAGCAGATTGCCAACACGTTCCAAAGCGGAAAGTCTCCTGGAGCAAATATCTTCGACAGGACGGCGAAACTAAGGAATATAAAAGGGGTGAATGTTGCAAAATGCGCATATGTTGTACCAACAACATCCTCTCTCTCGGCGTATGTTCGCAGCTTCATGTATATGGCGACTAATGTGGCGAGGCCTACGCACATAAGCGGAAGGATGCTAAGAGTCCAGGTCGCATGAGGCGGAAGCTGAAATATGCTCAGAAGGTACTGTATCGAGCGCTTCTGACCAAGAGGCTCTTCTGGCTCATCTAACCCCACTGCGTGCACCATGTAGGCGGCGTAGGAGAGAAAAAGGGGTGCGATGACCGCTACGTAGAGTAGTGGCTGGAAGGCGATGATGTTCAGTACTGGCTTTGAGATCGCCTCCTCCCCGGTGTCTTCGAGGGCGACACATAGGGTCTGCTTGTCTTGGTAGGGGTAGAGCATTGCCTGTCCTTTCTGATTGTGTGGGGCCTCGTTGTGCTGTTCTGTTCGAGGCTGTTAGTAGTCGTCCTCATCAAGGGCGTGGAGGTAGATGCTGTTCCAATCCTCGTAATCCTCGTGCCGGAACGTATCTTCGACGATGAGGTGGGGCGCACTGTCACCCTCGAACTGCACGTATAGGCGTTGCGTGTATGTGTCGCTGTGGTAGCTTTCCACGTATTCTTCCTCGTGCCATGCACGCTCGATAACGCCAGCGTCGGCGAGGTGGCGCATGTTCATGGGGCAGTTTTCTCCGCTTTCGCTATTGATCGCGTACACGGCGGTGCCGTCGGTGAATACGGCGTAATGATCTGGGGCGTCCGGGTCGTGGGCGAACTGCTTGCCGACAAAGTGCTGACGGAGGAAGTGCTCAATGTCAACCTTGCACATCATACCCAGCCCGATTTCCCAGATCGTATCCTCCTGGTTACTGTTCGCGCTCATGTGTGCCCTCTCCTCCTGTGTAGTGTCGTGTGGTGACTTGTTGGAAACAAATATAGTCCAATAATGACTCGTTGCAACTTGCAGTAGTCCAAGTTGGGATATATGCTGAGGAGCAGAAAGGAGGCTCCCCATGGCCACGCGCACAGCGATTCTCGCCCTCGACTTCGACGAGGTGTTCATCCTCGCTCCCGGCACCCCAACCGCGAAAGGGGCGTACACGGATCGGGCCCGCACTCTGGTCACGGTCAAGCTCGATAGCGGGCTCGTAGGCACGGGGGATGTCTGGTACTCGCCCCGCATGATCGAAGCCCTCAACGTCATCGTCGGCGACGCGGACAAGATCCTCCTCGCCTCATCGTGGGGAAAAGCGAGCATGAAAGCAGTGAAAGCCGTAGGCCTGCACCTCCCGCGTCGAAAGACCGTCAACCTATTCCCGCACCTTACGCCCGGAACCATCAGCCAGGAGCGCAAGCTCCACCGTGCTCACGACCTCATCCTCGACTACCTCACCGACGATGACACTCGTATCGCGTGGGTGGACGACCAGCACCCCCGCGGCTATGGGCAGGTGGACGGCATTCATACCGTCGGCACGGACCCCGTACCGGGACTAACACGAGCGGACCTCGCGCATATCCGCGACGTGCTCTTCTACTGATCTACTGAAAGGAACTACTATGACACTGACCCTCAAGTGGGCGAACGGCACCTACACGGGCGACCTCACGCAGGTCGCGAGCTTCGTTACGAACCTCACCAATAAGAAGCCCTGGACTCAGACGACACGCAAGCGCGCCGGACTCACCGTGTGGCAGAAGTGGGATAAGTCGGAGCGCCTAACGTCAGCGGGTGACCCCACGATCGCTGACGACCTCGCCGAACTCTTCGCCGACCACCTGGGAGTCCCCCAAGACGAGGTGACCATCAAGCCTGACCCGCGCGACGAGTCGCAGCTGACCGCTAGCGAACTACGCGCTCGACGACTACGCGCACACCTCAGCAAAAAAGACCTCGCCGCCCTATGTGGCGTAAACGAGTACACGGTGCGCAACTGGGAGCAAGGCGTGCGCACAGTCATCCCAACCCGGATCCTACGCATCTTCCAGCGCCTCGACTCCTACAGGGAGGAAGCCCGCGCAGCAGTCCACGCCGACGCCGTGCGTCTCGCCGGAAGCGAGGACGCGCTCACGCAAACTACCCTGACCGGGTATGCGGTCTACGCGCCCAACGATTACACGTACGTGAGGCTCTGGCCCGATGCCGCGATCAGCGCCGACGTGTGGCGCGATGTCGTCATCGAAGAAGGGCACTTCCGCACCGTCGCGAGCGACTACGAGGCAAGGACTATGGGCCTCAGCCGTATCACCATCAATCCACCACGAAAGGCCAAGTCATGAGAGCCACGCCAGCTCCGCAACAGCCAACGCAGCCCGCCCTAGAGACCACCTGGGTCGAAGACGAGGCCACTCCTGCACCATCACGCAAGCGTGCCATCATCGTCATCCTCATCACCGTCGTCACCCTCATCACGTCAGGTGTCGCCGCATGGGTGTGGAGCGCCCCCGAGCAGCAAACGTCCGCACCCCAGCCCGCGTCTACGCAGACGGCACGCGCATACACGGCCAGTGACTACGAGGAAAACCGTGAGACGTGCCGCGAGATGTACGAGACCCGAGACCTCCAGCTCTACTGGTCGTGCGTCGTCGGCGACATCCGCCTCGGTCAAGAAACTGACCCTGCGGTCCCCCTCGCCAGTCTGCCGCCCGTTCGATTGGTCCCCAAGGCCAGCCTCGGAGGCCAAACCGACATCGCCTTCGCGCCCGACGCGACCGCGCGATGCTACGCGACCGGCTACTGCTTCACCGACGCGACCTTCAACGCCGGCCAAACCAGCGTCCAGGTCATGTTCACGCGAGGCGACGGCGACATCATGGGCCTGTTCGTCCCCACTGCGGACGCGCCCACCGTCATGACGCAGGAAGTCGTAGCACCCTACATGCCCTCCGGGGCCGCCCCGGATCCCACCGTTCACCAGGCGACCCTCAGTCGCATCCACATGGGAGCCGACACCCTCGTCGGCTACGTGTTCTCACAGCCCCGCTACTGCGGCGACACCCCAGACGAGTGCTCTGCGAAGTACAAGGCCCGCACCCCCATCCCCTTCACGGGCACCACCCACATCACCACCCAAGCCGAAGCAATGAAGTGAGGTAGCTTGCTGCGTCCGGGGGTGACGCCGGAACTGGGATCTTCGTATCCACACCAGCGGGCTGCTAAGCCGCATTCCTGTTCGCCAGTGGATGCTCGTACGGTGAACAGTCCATACGCGAAAGGAAACCGCCACCATGGCGCTCATTAACAAGGACACTCGGATAGCCCGTTTCTCTACCGACGGTGAGATCGGGTGGGTGCCGCTCATCCCCCGACTCGGAAGCTACGAGAGCTTCGACGAGTACGTTGTCGAGTATGATCCTGGCAACATCGACTACGGTAACGGGCCGCTCATGGACGCTCTCCTGGAACCTGGAGGATCCGTGTGGGATGATGCAGCCGAAGACCTCGACCTCGGCCTCTACGCGCTCCCCGACGGCCACCAGCTGTTCACAGCGCAGACAAAGGTCTACGCCTTCGTAGAAGGCAGGACCCCGACGTCTGCTCCGCTCGCAAAGGCGATCACCGCGCCAAGCGTCGGCGGCGGCGAACCCATCGCCATGAGGCGACTGTCCGACATCGCCTCCAGATGCGGCGTTTACGTGCCCGACGGCGCAACCGTGATCGACGTGCTGAACATCATCAGTATCATCACCAATAGCCCGATCTGGGCGCTCAACGCAATCCTCCCCCGCACCGGAGCAGATACTCCGGCAGGGAAGGTTTCTCTCGGCCTGGCACCAGATCAGAACGAACTCAGTTGGATTGCGTACAACCATCGGAGCGCGTACGTCAACGTGTTTACGCTCCTCGACCAGGAACTCAGGGCATCGCACGGCGTGAACTACGCGATCTTGCCCGACGACGACCATACGGACGTGCACACGACCGACAGCGCGTTCTTCGGAGTCGCAGACCGCTCCATCGTGAAGACCCACCGATACCATTCATCGGACGTCGGCAGGGGGGGACGAGTCATGGAACTGCGCGACCTCGACAGCGACTATTCTCCGAACCTTCACGGCGGCCAGCCCGAGGCCAGGACACCTGAACTCCTACGCCTCGACAAGTACCTCGCGACGCTCGGAAACGCGCCCCGAGGAACCAACGTCTTCGTCGCGATCTACTCCACCAACAAGGGAGACACCGTCACCATCAACGGCACCCGCATCCCCGCGTTTAAGGTCACGGTTGAAGACCTCTACGAGCGCTGCGAACTCTACGGGCGCACCGACTTCCAGATCATGAGGAAGCAGATGCGCGCATACGGCGTCAACCGCGGACGTCCCCCGCAGTTCGGCGACTACATCCTCAATGGCACGCCCAGCGGGAACGCAGTCCTGGCCTACATTCAGAAGCAACGGTGACATCATGCGCATCAACGACAAATCCCTCTTCCCCTACCGAGGTAAGTATGGGTCGCGTCCGCCCCTCACCTTTGGGCGCACCAAAACCCACATGCAAAGCTCCACAGGTACGGGCATTCTCCTCACCGACGCATACGACGGCCTCATCGGACCCGTCTGGATCGCCATTCCCGACCCCGCATTCAGCGACCCCGACACGATTCCCGTTCCCCCGTACCTGATTGCCAGATCCCTACATGCACGCGAAGTCGTCGCCCAATCAACCAGCACCATGCTCGAAATCGTGGCCTACGCGTGCACACACATGTCCCCAGCGTCGGCGATGCAAGCCAGTATCGACGTCATCGTTCTCTCCCCCAACGGGGACGTTGGTCTCGCCGAAGTTGTCAAAACGCGCGACAACCCCAACGGCCCCGGCAAGATGAAAAACACGTGGCTTCTACCGTCAGACAGCCACCTCAGAGTCGGAGCCAACGAGGTCTGGCCACTGGACACAATCCCCGTGCGCACACGGTCAGGCAGGACCCCTGTATACGTCCTCCACGCCGACGACATGAAGAACCTGCCCGACAAGACCCTCGACCTCATCCTCCGACGCACCCCGTCCGTGCTTGCGCGTAACCGAGGTCGCGAGTACGGCGAAATCTGGGACGAAGAACTCGAGCAGGACTCGATTGACTGGGATACCCCGTTCCTCCTGCGCATCCTCGCGCGCAGCATCCCCGGGAACACCGAGGTCAGACGATCCGAAACCCATACCAACGGCCTATGGACGTACTGGGTGAGCCGCGACGGGCGAAAACCCCGCAAGCTCGCCGACTACGACAACCCACTGGTCTACACTGGGGCAACGCTCAGCTTCCTCGCCTGGAGCGCATACGGCAGCCCTGAGGAAGACATCGCCAGCAAGACCGAAAGCCTGCTCCACCAGTAACCCCCGAAAGGGAACCCCACATGCTCACACGCGCCCGACGAGTACTCCTCGCCCTCATCGCCGCGGCCACCGTCATGCTGCCGCTCACCCCGGCACCCGCATACGCTCTCCCAGCCAACCCCAACGTCTCCGATGACGTCATCGAAGCGAACTGGGCGACCCTATCCGCTGAGCAGCAGGAAACTGCCAAGCAGGTGGTCGCAGAAGCCAAAGCGGAAGGCTACTCAGCAGAAGCAGCAGCAGCCATCGCCGGCAACTTCTGGCGCGAGTCCCACTTCAACGTGGACGCAATGAACTCGGTATCGGGCGCGTGTGGCATGTACCAGGCCCTCGGAGACAGACAGACTCTCCTCTTCACCTACAACGGAGTCTCCAACTGCGCCGGCCTCAAAGCCAAGGAGACCACACAAGCGGCACTCGCGGATGGGCGCAGCGAATGGCTCGGCTGGCCTACCACCAGCATCATCTACGGAGGCATGGCCTCCTACGCGCTCAACGAAGCCGACACCTGGGGCATCACCGGAGGCACCGTCCCCTCCGCCGACGACTCTTTCGGGAGCCTCGAAGGATTCAAGAGCACCGACAACTGGTACCTTGCGACGTGGATCTGGATGACGAACTGGGAAGCCCCCGGCGCAGCCGAAGCCGGCTTCATGCAACGCGCCTCCTACGCAGCGACAGTCCTCAAAAAGGTCGGCAACACTGACCCCGCAGCGAAGTCGGATACAGCGAGCGCACAATCCGGCTCAACAACGGGCAGCGGAGTACTCGACGAGTGGTCTCTCCCCGGGATGCCCAAGAAACCCGAAATCGCTAAAGGCCAGTCCCTCACGTTCGCCGACAGCTCGCAGCTCACGGCGAAGCAGCGAGCAAACGCATCTGACCTGAAAACACAGCTCGAAGAAGAACGGAACCGAGAAGCAGCTTCGTCCACTCGAACAGGTATCACCGTCGTCGGCATCGTTCTGTTCGTCTACGCCCTCGTCATCCTCCTGTCCCTCCTGCTTGACCTGTCGTTCCCGCTGCTCTCTGTCCTCAAGACCGTGACATTCGGGCAGGTCAAGTACTCGCCGCTACCCGCCGACGAGCGCCCGAAAGACACCTACGGAGTCGCCGGAGTCCTAGTCGTCTGCTTCGCCTTCGCCGCCCTCGGTGCCCTCATCTTCACGGGCGTGATCCAATCCTGGCTCGCGCACATCGTCATCGCCCTCACTGCCTGAAAGGAACCATCCCATGACCCGCCAGTCCGAAACCGAGTTCGCCGCGACCCTCGTCAACAAGTACGGCCAGCAATGCGCCGAACTCTTCGCCTTGTTCATCCACACCATCCCCCTTGGTTGCTCATGGGCTTTCCTACACTCCGCGCAGGTCAGGCACCTTGGCCTCCCTTACAACCCCAGTGGCCCCGTCCCTCTCATCTGGGAACCCCAATACAAGACGGTCGCTACTCGCACCACTGCCAACGCGAACGTCTCCACCCTGACGTTCGTCCTCATCCCCGTCGTCGGAGGCTTCATCCTCGAAACCGCCTACAGCGTCGCCGTCAACGTCATCGAACAGTGCGGAGGCCTCTACGACGAGGACATCCTCACGGCAACGGAGGAGAGCCGCACCAAAGCCAAGGAAACGTTCGCTAAGCGCCTCGAAAAAGCAATCAACGACGGCGGTGAGCTCCGCTTCGGCTACTACTGCGTCAACGGCTCCCAGACGATCACCATGAACGGCGTCGCCTACCCCGCCTACTCGCTCCCCCTACGCGCCATCGCCGAAATCGCAGCACAACAGGGCCTCTCCTTCCGCGTCCCCCAACACGCCCCAATCCCCGCCTCCACCGTCGTCACAAGCCCCTGGGACACCCTCTCCCGATCAGTTGCAGCCCCCTCCGGCAACGCAATCCTCGGCGCACTCACCCGCTGAAAGACACCGTCATGTTCATCCACGTACCAGAACGCCCCACTCATGAGGGTATCGCCCCCGCTCTCGAGGCCCAGATCCGCACCCACCTGAGCGACGCTATGGCAGAACCCGCCGGTGAAGCGGTCACGATCAGCTCACCGCAATACGACACCTTCATCGCGCAATGCGCAGAAGCCCTCCAACGCGACAAGTCAATCGACCTCGAAATCGCGCCCGCGAGCGCAGGCGACGCTGAAACCATCACCGTCGTCAACGACTCCGGTATCACCGTCGAAGACATGCACGAAACCCTGAGCGACCTCATCGGAGACGCGCCCGACATCGGAGTCACGATCACCGTCAACAACGGCCAGCACGCCATCACCCTGACCACCATCCCAGACCTGCCCGTCCTCGAGGCCCACGTCGAAACACTCACCTGGTCCGCCGACGGCCACACCCTCGCCCCCACCATCCACACAACAACGGGAACCGAGATCCCCGCATGGACCCCAGCAGTCCTCGAACAAACCGAAGCCTACCCAGGTGGAATCATCCGCTACGTTGGCACCACCTACGGGCCGATCCCATGCACCCCACAAGGGACCGTCATCATCGACGCAGCCATCGCAACCTCAATACACCACGCCCGCGTGTAATACTCTTTCCGCCTCCCTTCCAGTTGGTACCATTAAAGAAACTAGGGCAAAAGCCCTGGTTATGGCACCCGCAGGAAGGGAGGCGCTGTGCGCCGCTACATCGAACAAACCACACAGCCCGACGGGACTGTCACCGAGACCCCCGTTGAAGGCATCATCCTCACCGAGCGTGAGTACCAGGAGCAGCGCGACTACCTCGAAGCGCTCATCGTCACCGCCGACACCTTCCTCCAGCAAGCACAAAGCGCCCTCGACTCCCTCATGGACACGTACAAGGCGCAGCGCCCTATCGACAAGACGTACCTCAAGGCATTCGGCCTCGAGGACGACCCCCAGCCCGAAACCATCCTCTAAGCCACCATCGAACGGACCCCCATGAACGACTACAGCGACATCGACGAGATGACAGACGACACCATCGTCCTGGACCTCGACGACGACACCATCGACCCTGACGACCTCGAGATCCCAGAAGAGGATGAGGACGACTACGACGAATACGAGGACGACGAAGACGACGAGGATGACGTAATCTCGGCTCCCGTCACCACCTTCGCGCTCGCCCCACTACGAGACGAGGCTGACGAGGATGACGTGGACGACGGCGACGAAACGACCGAGGACGATACGGACCTCAACGAGGATGCTGACGACGAAACCAGTGCCGACACCGAGGCCGCTCCCTTCCGCATCGACATCGACACGGACAGCCTCGACAGCGCCGCGGTCGAAGCGATCAGCAGCGTCAACGACGTGGTGACCGTTAAGAGTGACGCATACTCCGTCCGGTACACCCACATCAGCCCGCACCAGGTCGTCGGCACCAAGCCCATCAAGGAATATAGAACCGACACCTACAGCGGACTCTTCAACGTCATCCGCGAGATGGGTGTCATCGTCCCCGTCGTCGTGACACCACTCGCTGAGTACGCTGACTTCCTCGCCGACAACGACATCACCACCGGCGCGGAAGCCGACGAGCTCGGCTACGCGGGTCCACGTTATCGAGTCCTTGATGGATGGCGGCGCATCTTCGCGTCCCTCAAGAACCACTATGACGAGATCCCCGCCGCCATCGTGACCTTTCACGACCCCGAGGTCGGACGCGACCTATCCAACCTCATGCACCTAGTCCTCAACCGCACCCAGACACACACATGGTCTGAGAAATGGGCGATGCAGAAGGTGATGGAAGAGTCCTACAGCCTCACTCCCTCCATGCTCGACTGGCTCCTTAACCTCGACGCAGGCGACTCCATGCGCCTCAAGGAAGTCATGCTCGCCGAGTACCCCGAGGTGACTGACGAGTTCCTGTCGGGCAAGAAGGACCTCGCACGGTCCTACAAGGCCCTCGAAAAGCTCCGAAAGGCTGAATCGAACCCGACGGCAGGTGACGACGACCGGAAGATCTCCAGCGTCGATGAAGCGAGCGACCTCGCAACCGACGACACGGAAGATGCCCCACTCAGCGACGAGGAAGTCAAGAACCTCCTCGAAATGGGCGACGAACTCCGCGAAGTCCGCGACCTCCTCAACAAGGAAGCCGACACCGACGACACCGACATCGACGACGACAACTACGGCGGCGACCCCATCCCCGAAAACGCAGCCGAACAGGTCGGCTTCGAGGGCGGCGACGACGACGAAGACATGTTCGGAGAAGTCGATGAGAACACCATCCAAGACACGAAGGACCGCAAGCCCCTCTCCAAGGAACTACGCACAGCGATCCTCGCGCGCGACGAGTTCACCTGCCAGGCCTGCGGCTACGGCAAGGGCATCACGTCCATGGTCCACCTCGGCCAGCTCGAAGCCCACCACAAGACCAGTGTCTACGTGGGTGGCTCCGACGCGATGAGCAACTTCGTGACGCTCTGCCAGCGCTGCCACGGCCTCGTACACATCCTCGCCGGCTTCAACGCCAAGATCGGCATGACCAAGGAAGAGTTCGAGAAGGTCCCGGACAACGATCAGACGATGTTCCGCGTGTGCATCAAGTTCGCGAAGATCATCCTTAAGGCTGAGGAGGAAACCGGAAAGGCACTCAGGAAGTACAAGCCTGTGCGCAACCCATTCTGGGAGCAGCAGAAGCAGGCGCAAGAAGACCTCGAAGCCCTAGAGGATGAGGAAGCAACGGAGGATACAGTCGAATGACCACGACATGGACATGGGTCTACTTCCAGAGGCCCGGATTCACCCTCTACCAGGAGGACGACAAGATCCTCACGGCCACCGACCAGGCCATTGAGCGCGCCCAAGCCCTACGCGACATGGCAGCGCGACGAGTGCCGGGCCTACACGTGGCACCATACGATCCGGCAGGCTACGAGTACTGCGCTTGCGACGGCCTACAATCTCTCAACTTGTTCGCCAGCGACGACGTCACTCCCCGCACCGTCGTCATGACAGAGCAAGGCTACAAGACCCTCGCGCAAGTTCTTGCAGACTACGAGGTCGGCGGCAAGGGAATCGACCCCAATGACGCGACCTGGGACATCCAGGCGCTCCTCGACTCAGTCTGTTACGCCAACTCCTACACGCTTACACGCCGCGAGGACCTATACGACAACCCACTCCCCGGAGTGTCGATGTGGCCGCCAATCTACTGGACGCTCACATGCCCAGGCGGCGACACGGAGTATGTCCTGCGCACCTGTTACAAGCAGGGGACCCCCGAAGGAAACAAACCAACCATCGAGGTTCAGGCCGGCGACGCCAACGCACCCTACTACCTCGCCAACCTCCCCAAGGAGTGCATCCCCCTGTTCGACGGGACAGGCGCGCCCCCAACCCAGCAGATGCTACGAGTACTCGCTCGAGCAGCAGACGACGCGATCGCCGCCGGCTTCTGCCTCGAACGCGACATTCACGGGGTAGCGTACGCCCTCACCCGAGGCGGTAAGCGTCTCGAGTTCTACCTCGAAAACGTCGGATCCTTCACCTACGCGGGCGACGACTTCGTAGCGCACGAGACCCACGGTGATCCCGCGTACGCCATGGGGCGTTCCATGCTCGTCAAGAGCGTGCTCAGAAACTACGGCATGGGGACCATGCGCGGCGTATGGGCAATCATTGACTCGCTCGTCAGGCAGAAAGCCGGCCAGACACCCATCGCAGAGACACCTGTTGACGGGTATCGAGCCGCCCGCAACGGGGAATGGGACGTGTGCGCCGACGCGCGAGCGCCCTACACGCCCTCACGCAGCACGCACCCCGAAATCCGAGGCAACGACCCCTACAGCACCTACGACCGCTACGCCATGCACTACGTCAATCTCATTAAGGGCGACGCAGCAAACATGACCGCAGCCAGCCGAGCAGACAGGTTCAAGCACCTATGAACACTCCACGCAGCGTCATCGCGCGACGCAACGCACGCCAGGCACACACCCATGAAGCGCGCAGCCGACTCGAATGGGCGGCGGAAGTCTACGCTATCCTCGAAGCAGCTGCCGCCACCTTCGATGAAACCATGACTCGCCAGCAGATCACGGTTCCAGCAAACCGTACGCGCGGCCCAGTGCAAGCACGAGGCATCCTGGACATGTGCCAGGCCCTCAGCGTCGCAGGCGTGGCCACCAACACGCCAACCGGCGATATCACCCTCACCCTCGCCGGATACGCCGATCGGATGCAAGCAGCGCTCAACCTCGCCCGCAGCTACCTTGAGGCTGAGCACCTGCACCTCAGCCGCGCGCACACTGACCGACCCGGTATTACGCTCTACCCCTCGAAAGCGCGCAGAAATACCTACGGGATGCTACTGAGTGCAGCAGCCGAAGCCTCCGCCATCATCCGCACAACCCCGCCCTTCAACAAGCCGCTCGACCGTGAGGAAGTCGAAGCAGCGCACGCAATCCTCAGCCGAGAATGGGCCGGCGCAGCCTACCGTGAGCAGCCACTACCAGCAGCCGAGGAAGGATCTCGCGACTATGAGAGAATTTATCTCTCCGTCGCCAAGACCCCACTCATCAAGCCATACAGAAAGAACCTGTAATGAACTCAACCAGCGCACCCCGCCGCCTCCATCGAGCGTGGCGGGGTTCCGTCGCTTTCGCTTTCCTCCTCGCGCTCATCCTCACGTTCTTCGCCCACCCCGCGAGCGCATTCACAGACAGCGAAGGCCACTACAACCTCAAGGACAAACCCTCAACATGGTGCCAGTGGTGCGCCGACAGCGACTTCGGGTACGACCCCAACGAAGAACGCGGCATGACTGTAGAGGCCGGCACCGACATGGCTGCGGCTGCCTGCGGTAACTTCTCCTTCGCATTCATGGAACTCCGTGCGGGAGTCAAAGCCCGCGGCTCCTACACCGTCAACGACATGCGAGCCGAAGCCATCAAACTGATGCAGGCAGGCAAAGACAGCCCGTTCAACGACGAGGGGTGGCTCTACCAGCTCAACCCCGAAGGCTTCGCCCAGGGGGTCTCCAACATGACCGGCGGGAAACTCACCGTCGAAGTCCAAGGCGACACCAGCGGCGCAGGAATTGGAGCCAACCAGTTCACCGAAGACGACGTCCGCCAAGCCATGAACGACGGATACTTCGTCATCTTCATGGTCCAAACCGACAGCGGCGGACGGCACTGGATCGCCGGCGACTACGTGGAAGGCAACACCGTCCACACGATCGACTCCGGGCGACCACTCACTGTCCTCGACCGCTCCCAATACCCCGGCGGCATCGGCCCCATCCTGAAATTCTCCCGCACCGACGGCAAGAAACTCCAAGACCTCCCCACCATCGACGACGCAGCCACCAGCGTCTCCTCAGGCGACAGCAGTCAAAGCGGCGCAGCCGCCACAACCGACACCGGCATCATCAGCGACCTCGACCTTCCCGGTATGCCTCCTCGCACCGTCGGACAAAACCACCAGCTCTCCGAAGCCGACAAGCTCGCCTTCGCGAAAGATACCCTCAAGTTCGCGAGCTACACGAACTTGAACACCACGCAGAAAGACAACGTTGACCAGATCATCGCCCAGCGCCAGCTCGAACAAGACAGCAAACTGTCGAACTGGTTCAGCACCGGCACAGCGATCGTCGGCATCGTCCTGTTCCTGTACGCCCTCGTCATTGTCCTCGCGTTCCTGCTCGACCTGTCGTTCCCGCTGTTCTCCCTCCTCAAGACGGTGACGGGCGGATCCTTGACTGTGCATCATGAGTCGCAGAGCCGGGCGGGCGTGAAGGAGCTGGGAGCTCCGCCTCGAGGCCGTTGGGCGACGTGGGGGAACGTGTTCGCCACTGCCGGGCTGGTCGCAGCGTTGGGTGGCTTGCTCATCAGTGGGATGCTGGTTAGGTGGGTTGCGTCGCTGTGGCAGATGCTCTACATGTGACGGGTTGAATAACACCACAACTCATGTGATCCACTTAACCAGTTTTTGGGTTGCGCACACAAAACACTCCGGCCTATACTAAACCCATCACAAACAACACAACAACAACTTCATAGCTCCCCCAGAGCGGGGGAGCACCCCTGGAAAGATGCCCGAGTGGCTGAAGGGGCCTCCCTGCTAAGGAGGTAAACAGAGGAATCTGTTTCGCGGGTTCGAATCCCGCTCTTTCCGCAGGACGCGAGAAGCGCCTGAGACGAGTTACTTCACTGGATATTGAAACTCACACTCGACTCGATCTTTTCTCTCGCGTCCCCCACTTTTACCCAAAACACACTCAGAAAAGAGAGTCCCACCAAGGCCCCTATAGCTCAACTGGCAGAGCAACGGACTTTTAATCCGTGGGTTTAGGGTTCAAGTCCCTATGGGGGCACTCAGTGCAATAACTGAATATGGCGGGGTGCCGGAGTGGACTAACGGAGCTGTCTTGAAAACAGTCGCATCGGAAGGTGCCCAGGGTTCGAATCCCTGTCCCGCCGCCAACAACTGAACATGGTCCTATGGGGTAACGGTCAGCCCGCCAGATTTTCACTCTGGAGACCCGAGTTCGATTCTCGGTAGGACTACTCCGATCCGGTGTAGCTCAACGGACAGAGCGGGGGACTTCTAATCCCACGGTTGCAGGTTCGAGTCCTGTCACCGGAGCGACCATAACTGAATAACCCACTGATGGTCGTTGGCTGAGCGGCGAAAGCATCCGGCTGTAAACCGGACACAGGGTAGCCAGTCCCGCACCGCATGTTCGAGTCCTGCACGGCCCACTGGTGGAACGAAGACGCGAATGTGTGAGCTACTTCTTTGTACAGAAAACACCCCCTGGGGCATAGTCCCCAGGACACCTTACTCGCGCAGCCTTTCAGCTTCGCTCCGCCTCTCATTCTCGGATGGTGTAATGGCAGCACACCGGATTTTGGTTCCGGGCATCTAGGTTCGAGTCCTAGTCCGAGAGCGTGAACGGGCATGTCCCTGTCGAGAAGATAGCGACGTGCCCGTTACTTATGCCCCAGAAAGCAACGAAAGGAAAGCCATGAGCATTGGGGAGAGTAAGGCCGCAGAAAACATGCGCCGACGCCGCTTCTACGCTGCGGCCATGAGCGTCAACGCGCTCATCTGGTCCGCCATCCTCGCAGGCCTGGCCTACGTGGGCCTGATCGGCCCCGCAGCGTGGGCTGTCGCACGGCAGGAAGCAGTCCTCGGCAAGGTGTTCACGGGATGGATGACGAAGGTCAACATGCCCGCCGTCCTGTGGGAGAACGGAACCGTTTTCATCTCCTCCTACTCGGGAGATACGGCGCACCTCACGTCGGGAGAGACTGTCGCGATCGACGACATTACGATCACTCACCCCCTCAACGTGATCGCCGAACGTGCTGTTACAGCAAACACCGTGACAGCAGCGATCGTTGTGGGCTTCGTCCTACTACTCGCGATCCTCCTGCGTCCCACCGACGTCACGGACGCGAGCCTCCTGGAAAAGGACCTGACGGGGGCATTCGAGTGGCCCACACCGACGACGAGCGCGAAGCAGCGCCAGAAGGCCCGTGAGCGTCGCCAGCAGCGACTAGAAGAGTTCGCCGCGGCCCAGGCAGAAGCCGACGCCCTCGACGCTGAGCCACAGAACCCCACTCAGGAACAGTCCGCAGGCGTCGAGTTCCTGGAAACCCGACTCTCGGAAGGAGACGCCAATAACTGAGCCGCTCATCGTCTCGTTCGCCGCGTCCCTCGTCGCGTCCGCAACCTTTATGGTCGCCACCGTCCTTCTCATGGGAGACACGGCCTTCAAGCGCAGCGCAGACACCCTCAGCGCCACGCTCACGGTCGCGCTCATCAGCGCCGCCTTCGCCTACCCGATCTTCACTCCCGCCACCTACCAGGTGCCCGACGTGATCCACGCATGGGTGAACTTCGGCCTCGCAGCACTCGCGCTACTCCTGATGATGGTGACGGTGTGGAACATGCTCCGCCGCTACCCCGACGTGCCCCTAACGATCCACTGGAGCGCATGGGCTATCAACGGGATCCTCGGATACGCCCTATGCGGCTTCATTCCGACCATCCACTTCATCCACATAGTCAGCCCGTGGGCCTGAAAGGAAAAGAATAATGAGCGATAAGGATAAGCAGGATCGCTTCGAAACGCGGATTATGGCAGTATTCCTAGCCTTTGTGTTGATCGCATTCGTGGTCCTTTTATACCGGCATGGGGGACACACGCGGGAAAGAGATCAGAGTGATGCCCAGTCCGCCATCAGCATGGACGCCGGTGTCGTTCCTGACGGTTCTCTCAGCGACCTCGACAATTTGACCGTCAACGACAACCCCACCCCGCCCGAGAAATACAGTCGTGTTGAGCAGTTTGGCCCCGCCTGGAAGGATGTGGACCACAACGGATGCGACACGCGGAACGACATCCTCGCCCGCGACCTCATCGTCAGGGGAATGCGTAACTCCTGTGTCGTCATCGCCGGCCAACTCGCAGACCCCTATTCGGGCAAGTGGATCGACTTCAGCAAGAAGGAAGCATCGAAGGTCCAGATCGACCACGTTGTCGCCCTCGAGAACGCCTGGCAGTCCGGCGCGTACAAGCTCACCCAGGAAAATCGTGAAGCTCTCGCCAACGACCCCGACAACCTCCTAGCCGTCAACGGCCACGACAACATGGCCAAGGGCTCCAAGAGCGCAGACCAGTGGATGCCACCCAACAGCGCCTACGCCTGCGCCTACGCCTCTAAGCAGGTGCAGATCAAGAGCCGCTACGCTCTCACAGTGACCAGCAGCGAGAAGCAGGCCCTTGCCGACGCGCTGGCGACCTGCCCCACCAACTGAAAGGACACATGCGATGGCATTTACTGTCGCTCAGAACATCAAGAAGGCTGACCTCTTCTACGCGCTCACAGACGAGCCCGGCGCTATCGACTACCGAGTGGAGTGCTGAACATGGCTTTCACTACAAAGGATGTGCGCCCCATCTTCGAGTGCGATTTTGGCGCAACCCGCAAGTTCGTCGTCAAAGGCGATGTAGCGTTCGCTATCCTCGACTCGGGTGAGCCTGTACTCGGGTTCGTCAATTTCTACGGTGGCAGGATTCGCGTAGAGTCATTTGTGACTCGCAACAGTACCCCTGTTCCCCTGAGCGTGGTGCCGCCCCAGTGGTTCGCAAACGCAGCACGCAAGTTCATCCGTTACATGGGAACGCGCGCGCAACAGGACTGGTGGAGAACACTCACCGCAGTCAGCAAAGCTCTCAGCGGCAACTGTGGGACTATTGACCTTGACCCGCAGCACCCATTCGCGCAGGGAACAAGGATCGTGCACTTCGTTGTCGGAGGACCCAATAGAGCAGACGCTTTCGATGCAGATGGGAAACTCATCGCTTCCTACACGAAAGCAGGGGTTGTGCAGGCTCTCACCTCGCAGCCGGGACCGATCATCTCCTGGTCCTAACCGGAATCAGAACCCAACGGCGGCACCCCTCCTCTCAACACGATAGGGGTGCCGCCCCATGTCACCATACGTAACCAACCAACCGAAAGGAATGACCATGACACCGAAACGAAAGCGTCCCACCGACCTCACGCGCGACACGGTCTACGCGCAGAAAGACCTTGCCCGTGTCCTGCGAGCTTGGGCTGACGACCTCGAAAAGGGAGGTGCAGACATGGATGCGCTCGCTCGAAGCGGCCAGCTCACCCCGTGGGTGCAGAAGCGCACTGAGAATCAGATGAAGCACCTGGACGCCTCGTTCGAGCGTGTGCTCGCGTGCGCGTCGGAGGCTGATCGTCGAGGTGTGCTAACTGGTCGGTGATGTTGCCGTGATGTTTGCCCCGGAATTGCTGGTTGGTGGTTCCGGGGTTTTTCTTACCACCACACCCTTGTGATCTACTTAACCAATTTGGGGGATGATAGCGCTTGCAACCCAACTCAACCCACAACTATTATCAAACACATACAACCCAACCACACACAACACACAAGGAGAACCCCAATGACCACCGCCATGCTCACCCCCACCCCCGCCCGCGCACGCCTCACCGACCCGGCCACCAGCTGGGACGCAGCCCTCGCTGTGAACGCCACGAAGTCGTGGCTCCAGTTCGCGGAACTCAGGACCATCGAGAAGGACGAGTGGATCGGCGAAGAGCTGACCGAAGAAGCATTCTTCACCACAACACTCACGCCATCACGCGTTCGGACCATCGTGTCCGACTGGAAGAAGCAGGGCTACGTCGAGGCTCTGCCTAGGCGCGCAAAAACCTCGACGGGGCGCACCGCCCGACTCCACCGCCTCACCCCACAGGGGTGGGACATCATTACCGTCCTCCGAGACATCAACAGAAAGGCCAAGCAGCAGTGACAGAACCCGACCCATCCTCACCAACAGCCCCACCTGTGGCGGAAACGCTCGCCCAACTAGAGCTCGCCATTAAAGCACGCCGAGCGAGTACCGCTCACGCTCTAATCGCAAGGGCGCGCATCAACGCCCAAAACTACCCGTCTGAGGCAACCACGCCTCCACGTATCTCACGCAAGAAAGGCAACAAACACAATGGCAGCGAAGAAGGAAGTTAAAGTCCTCCGCAAGTCGAAGAAATGGGACGACCTCGCCCCGCGCATCATGGCTTACGCGAAGCTCCTCAAGGATCGCGTGAAGAACGCCGAAGGCCCCGTCAAGACGTACATCCTCGACAACCTGGATGAGTGCTTCCCCGCAGTCGCACAGAAGGGTGGCTACAAGATTGACGCGGATGTCCACGGCGACTCCGGCACGCTCTCCTACCGCAAGCCCTCCCGCAAGCCGGGCACTGGCCTCAAGATCGTGGATGCTCTCGCATTCATGGCTTGGTGCGAAGAGAACGGTATCGAGCACAACGCCCAGCCGACCGTCACGTTCCCCGAGGAGTTCGTGACCCAGGAGAGCCTAGCCAAGCTCATCGAGCAGGCTGGTGGCGTGATGCCTGACGGCATGGACGACGACACGACGCTCAACGCAGCAACCCTCACGGTTCGCATGAGCGAAGAGCAGGCCAAGCACCTTGTGGACGATAAGCTCACCGTCCGTAAGCTCCTCGAGATGCTGGAGCTCAAGGACGATCTCGCCTGACTATCTTCAACATGTAGAGAAAGGTTACCTACATGACATCCCAGACCCGTACCACCAAGTCCGTTGAGAAGGCTGAGGAACACTCCACGCCCGTGTGGGAGGTTCCCGGTTACAAGGCGCTCACCGAGGAGGAAATGCGCCGCGACCTGGCCGAAGCTGACATCTATTCCAAGGCTTTCGCCCTTATCCCGTACCAGATGCGGGGAAACGCGGGCGATATGTATTTGCTCATGCAGATCGCTAAGCATCTGAACGTCCCCTTCGTCACTGCGTTGCGTGGCCTGTCGTTTATCGGCGACAAGGACGTGAAGCCCGCAATGAGCGCGCAGCTCATGTCCGCTCTAGTCCGCAACGCCGGCCACACGCTCCGCGAACAGTGGGACCCGGAGACAAACACTGCAACCGCCGTTATCATCCGCAAGGACGACCCCTCGTTCGAGCACGTCGCCGTCTGGGACGAGGAAAAAGCCCGTATTGCCGGCTTGTGGGAATCGACCCCCACCTGGATCCAGTATCCAAAGGCGATGTTGACTGCCCGCGCGATGAGCGAGGTGTGCCGTCACGCAGCCTCAGAAGTCCTCCTGGGCTTCAGCTACGTGCCCGAGGAATTCCATTCCGCCGAGTCGGCCTCGCGCGTCCTAGACATGCGCCAGCAGGCGAAGAGCGACATGGACCGCCTGCGCTTGTCGAGCGAGAAGGTCGCCGAAGTCCTCGACGGCGTGACCCTCCCCGGCATCACCATCGCCCTCATGACTCCGCGAGAGCTGGAGGAGGTCAACGCTCGTATCGGTGTACTCGAGTACGAGCGCGACAAGGACAAGATCGACGAGGTGCGCGAGCGAATCCAGAAGGGCCGCGACGTGCTGAACCTGAGCGAGGGCGCGTTCACTGAGATCGTGCGCCGCAACGTGCGCCCCGGCAGGGGATACGACACCATGAACCTCCGCGAAGCTGAGCAGGTGCTCGACGTGCTCCTGCGTCAGGCGAAGAAGTCGGGTAACCGTTCCGGTCAGCGTCAGCCAGTCCAGCAGGTCCCGGCCCCGCAGTCGCCCGCGCCTCATCAGCAGGCCCCCCAGCAGCAGCCTCGCCCGCAGGCGCAGCAGGGCTACACCCAGTACATGCCCGCACAGCCCCAGGAGGCCCCCCAGCAGCGCCCAGAAACGGCTCGCCAGCAACAGCAGGCACCGGCTCCCGCCCCGCAGCAGCAGGCCCCCGTGCAGGAGTCCTACGGCCTCTACGACGAGTCTCAGCGCCCCGAGCAGTACCCGCCGCTCGGCTCCCAGAACCCGCAGGGCACATCTGGCCCCATGGCGATGATCCAGCGCACCATGGAGAAGCATGGTATCGCCGAGGGCGAGCTGCCCATCATCCTCACCTACGTCTTCGACGACGAGCGCGCAGACGTGGACAATGTGGACACCCTGAGCATGAACGACATGCCGCTCGTCCTCGCCGGCATCCAGCGTTACGCAGCAGAGACCAAGCCGGTCCAGGAACCCACCGCCGAACTCCCCCTCGACGGCAACATGGAGGACCTGGAAGCGTCCTACAGCGCGCAGGGAAGCGAGGTGAACGATGACCCTGAGGAGACGTGGAACGAAGGCTGGCCGGAAACGGCAAAGCCCGGCGGCGGCGCGAACTAGCACCGGCCCCAGCCAGCAAACCCGTGAACTCGTCTACGGGCGCGACATGTGGCGGTGCGCCAGGTGCGGAAAGGATGTCACCTACATCCAATCCAGCATCCAGCACCGCAAAGCCCGCGGCATGGGCGGCACGAACGACCCGTCGATCAACAGCCCTGCCAACCTCATCGTCCTATGCGGGTCCGGCACCACGGGGTGCCACGGCCACGTCGAAGTGAATAGGCGCGAAGCCCGCGAATACGGGTGGGCGGTCTCCCAATACGCAGACCCCCACGACGTCCCCGTCCAATACAAGGACGGCCTGTTCCTCCTCGACGACGCCGGCCACCGTATCCCCACCAAATAACCACACAAAAACCATCACCTGAAAGGGGTGAACTCATGTCCAAGCGAATCTACATCGCCCTACCTCACGGCTACACGCGTGAGACATCCTACGCAGCCGAAGACGCTCTCACGCTCCTCGGCTACGAACCAGCCAACCCCGACGACAACGGCACCAACGACCGAGCCAACCTGCGAATGCTCACCCAGTGCGACGGCGTACTCCTCACGCCCAACTGGGAGACCAGCCCCATGAGCACGATCGCCGTCACCGTCGCCCAGCACCTCGGCATCCCGGTCGGCACCTACGACCAGTGGGCTACCCTCCCCGCAGCAGGGGGCCAGTGATGAGCCGCAACGACCAGGACAACACGGCAGCAGTCAGCTCCCTCGTCATGCCCGAAGCATGGACCGAGAAGGGCTTGTGTGCGCGAGCACTCAACCCCGACGCATGGTTCCCCGAGCGTGGAGAAGTCAACACACCTGAATTGCGCCTCGCCCTGCGCGTGTGTGCTGACTGCCCCGTCAAGGATCTGTGCCTCAAGGAAGCGCTCGCCCAGGGCCCCTCCTGCGAGGGCATCTGGGGTGGCACGCGCCAGTCCGAGCGTCGCAAGATGATCAGCATGGGCTGCGCGACCCTTGAGGAGTACAAGGCCCTCACCGGACAGAAGAAGGAACCCGCCGAGGCCACCGCCCAGCCCGAGCAGGATGCGCCCGCCGTCGAGCCAGCCGCGCCCGTGAAGGACAAGACCACCACCTTCCCCGACGTGCTCTCGGAGGTGATGCATCTGCCTGGGAACTACACGATCGGTAGCCTGTTCTCGGGCTATTAACGGTGGCCTCGAACTCGGCGTACAACTCGCCCTCGGCCCCCGCACGCCTCGCCTGGGTGAGCGACATCGAACCCGGCCCCCAAGCCATCCTCGCCCACCACCACCCCGACGTACCCAACCTCGGGGACATCACGCGCATCGACTGGTCGAAGGTCGAACCCGTAGACGTGATCTGCGGCGGCTCGCCCTGCACCGACCTCTCACTCGCCGGCGCTCGAGCTGGCATGTCCAAGGACACCCGCTCAGGCCTGTGGGAGTCCATGTTTCACGCGATCGCCATTATTCGCCCCCGGCTAGTTGTCTGGGAAAATGTCCAAGGAGCGCTCAGTGCGTCAGCTTTTAGCCTCATGGAACCCGAACAGGGACATATGGGAGGACGGCCAACCGGACCTGTTCTCCGAGCACTCGGGCGTGTACTCGGAGACCTTGCCGGCATCGGGTATGACGCGACGTGGACGACTGTTCACGCTTCCGACGTTGGAGCGCCCCACAAGCGGGCCCGAGTCTTCGTTGTTGCTCACCCCAACAGCGAACCTTGGCTCGAACGGTGGGAGCCAGCCACCCGAGAAACGCCGGGAGGGCGGTCATGGGCCGACGTTAGCGGACGTGATCGAACACCTCGAACACTGATCCCCACGCCAACCGCATCAGAAGGGAAACTCCTGCCCAGCCCGCAGGCCACCAACGCCACCTACTCATCCGCCGGCTACGGGGCTAACCTCCACGAGACAGCAGGAACCCTACGCGACAGTTTCGGCCCCTACGCGCCAGCCGTCGCACGCTGGGAAACCATCACCGGACGCACAGCCCCAGCCCCGACAGAGCCACCCCTACGCGAGGGTGGCAAACCCCGCTTGTCTGTCCGCTTCGTAGAATGGCTCATGGGCTTACCCGATGGACACGTCACGGGTGTGGGACTCTCTCGAGAGAAGACACTACGTGCCCTCGGTAATGGGGTCGTCCCCCTGCAAGCAGCCGAAGGCATCCTGCGATGCCTCCAGCAAGAACGCCAAGTCGCCCTCGAGGAGGGCTGGCCAGAATACAACTCAACCAACAACCACTGAAAGGACCCGAACATGAAAGCTGTCGCATACATCCTCACACGAAAGCCTGAAGCCGACGCCGCCTACCTCAACGCCCAAGGCGTCCCCATCAGCGTCAAGGACAACGCTGACGGCACAAAGTTCCTTGCACTCACAGTGCCGATGGGACACCTGCCCTCAGAGCATCACTACTTGAATCCGGGCGACGCGCTCGTATGGAACCCCGACCTCAAGCCGATCTCCGCCGCTGTCGTACCAGAGCCGCTTGTCTCGGCCATCAAGAGGTATCTCTCATCGAGCAAGAAGTCCCGTTGATGAACGCTGAGGACATTCTCAACGCCATACGTCGCCACTATCCGACGGCGGCGTTCGTCCCCGAGCTCACCATCAATGATGAGCAATCCATCATGGACTACTACGAACAGGGTGAGCATGAAGCTTCCGTGCGCCGCATCGACGCGCTCATGTTCGACAAGCGCATCCGCACAGCCATCGAGATCAAGGTGGACCGAGCCGACGCGAAGAGAGAAGCACTCGCCAAAGTACGCGCCTGGCGTCAGGTCACACACAGATTCTTCTACGCAACGCCGGCAGGTCTCATCGACAGCCCGCCCATCATGAGCGGGTCAATCGGACTCCTCTGGGTGCACCCGGACGGGCGTATCGAGTGGCGCAAGAAGTGCCGCCTCAACCCATCACCAGAACCACTCCCTCTCATCGTTCAAGAACGCATCGCGCACCGAGCCAGCCGCTACGCGCTCGTCCCCAAGGAGCTACGCCCGTGACCCCGCGAATCACGCAAGCCTTACGTCCAGCCGAAGATGGAACCATGAAGCGCAAGAAGAAGCTCCGCTGGGGCAAGACCGGCTGGTGTACGAAGCCGCCCCGCAAGATCCGATACCGCAACGAGTTCGACGCGAAGCTCGCCCTTGCCTCCACGCAGCGTTCACGTAACCCGCGACGTAAAGAACGCCGTTACTACAGGTGCCCAGAGTGCAAGGGTTGGCATCTCACCTCACACTGACTACCAAACGGTAATAAACGGCGGTGATGTGAGCGCTCGGGTCTCGTTTTCCACGGGGGCTAGACCCGAGCGAAGCGAGCTGCGTAGCGCGCATCGCTTTCCTTAAAGGGTTGATATATGGCCGAAAAATGCGCTTTGAGGAACATTTCCCTATGTGCTGGTTTAAGTTCGCGCACTATGGTGAGCTGTTTGGTGCGAGGTAAGCGTAAATATGCTGTGATCCACTTAACCAAACTTGGTGATAATATGTCCCCAAAACAGTGGTACCGTTACCACAACAAACACCCCAGAGAGGACTACTACATGAATGCCACCTACCTACCCCCGACCAACAAGGCAACGTCGCTCGCATCCCTACTCCAGCTCCACTTGGACCAGGCAGAGCGCATCACCGACCCCCTCACCCACTTGGAGAACATCTCCATTGGTGACCTGCGAGTCATTGACCGACGTAACGGTTGCGCTTACCTGTGCGACGGATCCACCATCACCGTTCGCCAAAAGAACGGGGAGTGGATCGTAGCCGCACGCGGGCCGCTCAAGCAGAAGGGGAGGTTCCTTCAGTGAGCTACCGGGCTTGGATCTCAGACCTGGCGCTCGAGGTTGGGGACCTGTCCAAGGCAACCTTCGCCCCATCAGACGAAGTCCTGTTCAGGCAGTGGCTTAGGAAGTACATCGCCACCCATGACGAGACCTGCCAGAAGTACGGTGGCGACATCGACCTTATGCTCGATTGGGACTTCACCTACGACATTGGCAGGTATCTCACAGGACTGTCAGTTGATTTCCCATGGGAAGACACCTACGTTCCATACTTCTTCTTGACGGAGCTGGCAGGAACCAGCAGGTTCTTCCGCGAGCGCGGCGTGCACTTCAAACTGGTCTTCAACAAGGCCGGCGAAGAAGATGATGACCGCTGGCAGATCACCACCACCCACGGCGGCGTGTGGGTGGCTCAGGGGAAGCTCGTGTATGGCAAGCGTGAGCGCGTTGCCTAAGTCGATCACGGTGTGGGTACCGGGTAGGCCTGAGACCCAGGGGTCTACCCGGTGCTTCACGCCCCAAGGCTCCCGCAAGCCGGTCATCGTCCACGACAACCGCCGGCTCGAAGCATGGCGCACCGCCGTCACCTTCGTCGTTAAGCACGCCGCACACAAGGCCCGCTGGGATACGCCCCTGGACGAGCCAGTCGAAGTGACGGCCACGTTCTATCTCGCAGCCCCTAAGCGCCCCAGGTTCGAGCTTCCCGCCGTCAAGCCTGACCTCGACAAGCTCCAGAGAGCGATCGGCGACGCTCTCGGCAACGGGATACTCAAGGACGATAGCCGTATCGTCCACTGGGACGTATGGAAACGTTACGGCACTGAACCCGGCGTGAAACTCACGCTCACCCGACTCACTCAGAAAGGAGAGTAACCAATGATGAAGGTAGCGAAAACCACGGTGCGAAGCGCGCTGTGCACCCTCCTATTCGCTCTCGGGGCCGTCTCTACGCTCACGTGGCTTATCGGCTTCGGTAGCGGCATCATGGCCCTGTGCGCGGCAGTGTTCTACCCTGAGCTCGCTGTTAACGCGGCGCTCCCGCTCCTCGGAGCCGGGGCTGTCAGCTTCGCCGTCAGAGGCGTCTCTGTCTTCGGCCTGCGCTTCATGGCCCCGAAAGACAAGCGCCAGCCACTACGGAGTGACCTCGTTGGCTGGTTCGGCTTCGTTAGCGACGAAGCCCTGGAGGTTCCCTTGGACGCCGGAAAGGATGTGCCAGATGGGTACGCGAAAACCACCAACTGACCGCCCGCGTCCCTGCCAGCTCAGGCGAACCCCCGAGGCCATGCAGGTCACCAGCGACAACCTACGCCAAGTCGCCAAATGGTGCCACGGTGTGCTGCGAACCGAAGGCGGCAAGATCGCCCTCATCGAAGTCACAAACACCACCGCCTCACAGTCCACCGTCGCCCGCGTCGGCGACTACGTCGTGCGCCGATACCGCGGCAACCGATCCATCTTCACCCCCATTCCGCAAGACGAGTTCGAGCAGGAATGGACCGTAAGAGCCAAGAAGGAACCCAAATCCAAATGAGTAACACCGTCCAGATCACTGGCAACCTCACCCGCGACCCCGAACTGCGCTACACCCAGTCCGGCAAACCTGTCGCGTCATTTACCGTCGCCGACAACCGACGAGTCCGCGACCAGTCCGGCAACTGGGTGGACGGCAACACCCTGTTCATGCAGTGCGCTGCGTGGGACGGACTCGGTGAGAACGTTGTCGAGTCCCTACGTAAGGGCATGACCGTAACTGTCACCGGCAGGCTCGAGGCCAAGGAGTACGAGTCGAACGGCGTGAAGGTGCGGGGCTTCGAGCTCATCGCCTCCGACGTCAGCGTCTCCCTGCGCCGTCAGCAGGCCGCCGTCAAGAAGACCACCCCCTCCTACAGTAACCAGCAGGGCAACGGCTACAACGGCTACAGCCCCAACACTCAGTACACGACGGACCCCTACACCACCGGAGCACCCTTCTAAACCCAGACAGGACACAAACGATGACCAACAGCTCCTCCCACATGTTTCCGTTCATGCTCACGCTCCCCGACGGAACCCTCCACGACGCCGTACGCATCTACGAAGCAACCCTCGAGGCCGTCGCTGAATGGTGCGGCGGGGAAGTGGGAGGCGCAGCCATTCCTGGAAAAGGAGTCGTCGCCGGCGTCCTCTACCACACGGGTGTCATGGGCTACAATGCGTTCGCGCCCGTCGGCTCCTACCTCCTACGGGGAGCCATCTCCACCCAGCACATGAGCGCCGAAGAGTTCAACAAGATCTACACGAGCGTATCAAATAAGGATGTATAGCCTACTTTTGTAGGCCACGTCGCCTTGTTTGAGTGCCGCCTTGTTGGTCCCCAGGGTGCAGTGTGCACCCTGGTCCGCTAGTACGCTGGCCTCCAAGCGCATGGCTTGTGCCCTAGCGGGGCATAAAGGAAGAATCACCTCCCTCGTGACTCGGTGGTGGTTCTTCCTTTTTGGCGTGGGCTTGCGTTTGGTTCTGTCCCTGCCCGGGTACTTCAGTGAAGCCCTGGCGGGCGGCGTCCTGAGCACAGTTTGTGGCCGGAGCTTCCGGTTCTTCGCGCGTGTCACCCTTGCTTTAGCGACGCGGGGGACAGCTCGGGCGGCGATGTTCGCCGCGGCGTTCACATCCCTGTCCATCGCGCCGTGCTCGGGGCAGACGGATAGCTTGTGCGTGGGGTGGGTGACCTGTTGGCCGCACATGTGGCACTGTTGCGACGTGTTCGCGGCGTTCACGGCCACGACCCAGCCGCCGTTCTGCGACACGTAGTGGGTGAGCCACTGGATGAGCGCCCCGCGGTTCCACCTGCCGTTCTGCATCGTGTTAGCCACCCAGCTTAGGTCCTCCACCGCCACGACTGCGTTCCCCCACAGGTGAGAGAGGTCTGCTATCTCTTGTGCGGCGAGAACCGCCAACTCGCGCTTCTTGCTGGATGCCGCCTCGCGGTGAAGCTGAGCTTCATCAAGGGCGGACATGCGCGCTTGCCGCTGGGAAAGTAGCCTCCCGGCCTTCCGACGCAGGGCGCGGACCTGCCTCTCGGAGGCGCGCACACTGTTCCACAGTGAATGAACCCGCTGGGAGAGCATCGTCTCATACACGACCCGCCCAGTCGCAGCGCTGCGCACCACAACGGTGGCGTAGTCGTTGAGTCCCACGTCTACGCCGATCACCCAGTCGCCTGAGAACTGCACGACCGGGTTATCGGTCACGACCGCGAAGACGAAAACAGGCCGATCGTCCTGAACACGGATGAGGGGCAGGGCAACCTTCCCCTCGGTGAACCGCGCGTTATCGAAGTCAAAGACCAGCCGATACCACTGCCCTTGAATAACCATTTTCAGGACAATTTCACCGTCGATGGAGGGCGTATTTTCGATGACCGCGTACTGCTGGTCCACCGCGCCCAGATTCGCGTAGTCCTCACCATATGACGGTGCGGACTTGTCTACGGTTCGTTTCCACCCTTGGCTCACGTACTTGGAGCTTTCACCGCTCGCAGCCTTGATGCGCTCCTGCCATGAGCGGTAAGCCGCAACAACGTTGTACTGCATCAGCCGCTCTTTACGCGACCTGCCTGTTCGCCCGGTCGCCAGAAAATCAGGCATAGTCACGCCTGCCCTACAGCCCGCCACAGCGGGAGCCGTCGCAGTAACACGTGCCAGCTCGTCACCTAGAGCCTCGTCGTTGCGAACCACGTAGGTTGCGTAAGCCGAAATGTCACGCACCTCGGACGCAAGGTCCGCTAAAACGCGAGCGCCATCTAGCAGCTCACCGTTCAGATCTAGAACGTGAGAAGGGCACGCGACAAACGCCCTGTACGTCTGGTTCTTAGCCAATGCGTCCCTCCTCCTGTCTTACTTGCCTTCTAGATTGTAACAAGAGCCTCCACTGTCAACTAGCTAGCTAGAAAGGACATACCTGCCATGACAGCGCAGCAGATCATCGCCGCAGCACGCCGCAACGCAGCCATGCTCCCGTCTGAGCAAGCCGCCGCCCGCGAGCGCCGCAACACCACGCGCAAAGCCGCTCGCAAAGCCCGCGAAGCAGCCAAACCAGTGCGCGCCGCACGTGAACTCCCACCCATCGACGGTGCGCACTGGGTGCGGCGACGCTACGGCTCCAACTGGATCTACCCAGCCGTCCAAATCACCGGCTCCCACGTCGCACGCCTCATCGCCCAATGGGCACCACGCACCACCCGCTACGTCGAAACCCCCTCCATGTGGGGACTGTACGTGTGGAACAGCAGGCGCGGCCCTGAACCTGTTCTCGCACAGGAAGGCTGGTACATTGTGCGCACAAAGTATGGGCTGCGAGTAATGGAACCAGCCGTTTTCCAGCAGCTTTACGTCCAATACGAGAAATGAGGACTCTCTCAATACCTATGCAACGGGCGGAACCGTTGCTACCTCTACCAAAACAAGAGGTGACGACAACCATAAGCACTGCGTCAAAGACGCACTTTTAGTTGCAAAACAACCACTTTTGCGGCCCGCGCAACCTAATGCGCCAACAAAAACCAGTGAATGCGCTTGAAAAACATTCAGCGCACATATAGGCTTTCCACGAAAGCACGGAGCGAGGGGGTACCACTCCCTCACATCAACACAGAAGGAGACACTTTGTCCACCAAGACCGTCAAGCGTTCGGCCCTCACGAAGGCCGTCACGCTCTTCGCCCTCGCAGGCCTGGGCGTTATCGCCTCACCCGTGGCAGCGTCATTCGCTGCTCCCGACAACACGACCGACGACACTCCCGCCGTTAGCTCCGACGGCGGTAACGCAATCATCAGCTCCGAGCCTGGCGCATCCACAGCAACCGGAGGCATCAAGGTCACCAGCACGACCGTGAACGGCGCATACGGCGACACGTACGCCGTTAACACACCCCTGAACATCAAGGTCACCTACGAGGGTGACAAGGTGGAGAAGGGTGCAACCTTCTCCGTTGGCCTGGGGGAAGGATTGCAGATCCCGAACGGCTTCAACGGCGTTGACCTCAAAGCCACCGCTCTCGACGGGGCTGAAAAGGTGATCGGTAAGTGCGCCGCCTCCAGCGGTGCGTTTACCTGCACTGTTACAGAGGATGTCGCCGAAGTTCTTGGTGGAAATGGGTCCATCAAGAATGGCTTCGTGAAGCTCGAAGCCACCCTGACAAAGGACTCGGTCGGCAAGACCACGACGGATGTCGTGGTAGATGGTACCAAGCACACCATTGGGCTTGGTAAGGGCGTCGTGGGCGAGCCCGTCACTCCCGGCGACCACAAGTTCTGCTCCGCCTCCGGCATGAGCCCAGAAGGCCTGTACCAGTTCTGGTGCTGGGTCCAGGCCCAGGGCAACCCTGGTGACACGATCACCATTGTCGAGGGGCGAGACGATGCCGTCTACAAGACGGGCGTTTCCACCACTCCGACGGAGCACGGTGACTGGGCCAACCCTTCGTCTAAGCCTAAGTCGAAGCGTGACGGCAAGACGCTCACGTTCGTTGTTCCCGACGGTACCGGCACTCAGGAAAATCGTGTCGGCATCATGGTCACCACGTCTGAAAAGACGATGACGAATACGGCCACGATCAACGGTAAGGAAGTTTCTTCCACCGTGACCTGGCGCGCAAAGGGATCCTCGGGAGCCGAGACCGGTGAGGACGAGAAGCCCGTCACTCCCGCGCCCGAGCCGACCCCGGACCCGAAGCCTTCGGACCCGAAGCCTACGCCTGACCCGACACCGGAGCCGTCTGAGCCTCCGGCCCCGACTCCTGAGCCGACGCCCGAACCCTCCGAGCCGCCGGCACCGACTCCGGAGCCTTCCACACCTCCGGTCACCCCGGATCCGACTCCCGAGCCGCCCGCTCCCACCCCGGACCCGACCCCAGAGGCTCCGAAGCCGGACCCCAAGCCCGAGCCGACTCCGGATGTGCCGAAGCCGGACCCGAAGCCCACTCCCGAGCAGCCCACTCCGGACCCGAAGCCGGAGCCCTCTACTCCTCCGGTCACTCCCGACCCTGAGCCGAGCGTTCCTCCGGTCACCCCGGATCCCGAGCCCAGCACCCCGCCTGTGACCCCGGATCCGAAGCCGTCGGAGCCCCCGGTTACGCCTGAGCCCTCCACGCCTCCGGCTCACACGCCTGAGCCGAAGCCGTCCGAGCCGACCACCCCGGTCACCCCGGACACGCCCAGCACCCCGGACACCCCTCCGGTGACCCCGAAGGCCCCCGCGCCTTCCGCTCCCGTCATCAATGGCGGGCTGGCTAAGACGGGTGCCGACGCTGGCCTGATCGCTGGCGCTGGTGTGCTCGCCGTCGCTGGTGGTGCTCTCCTGGTGGCTCGTCGCCGCCAGAACAAGAACTGACGCCAGTCAGCCAATAGGGAGGCCCTAGAGATGCAATACTCTCCGGGGCCTCCCCCCTTTTTTGTGAGGCGAGGTTTTCCCTTGTCTCACAATGCTTTTAATATTGACGCAGTAATGCGTGTAATGTTACAGTAGGGCATTAAGAAATACCCTCATAGAAAGGAGTAGTAATGCTCAAGAAAACACAGGTCACCGAGCTGATCGATGACATCGACGGCACGCCCGCCACCACCAGCGTCAACTTCAGTGTCGGCGGCACTCAGTACGTCATCGACCTGTCTGAGGAGAACCTGGCCGAGTTCCAGGCCGTACTCGCCCCCTACATCAAGCACGGTCGCCGAACTACCACCCGCAAGCCACGCAGCGCAGCGGGTCGCGTCAAGCGCCAGAACGCGGCAGAGATCCGCGCGTGGGGTATCGAGAAGGGGTACCTCAAGTCCGCGCGAGGCCGTCTCGGCCCGACTGTCATCGCCGCCTACGAGGCCGCACACCAGAACACCGACACTCAGTAAGTAAAGCAGTACAGGAAAGGTTCCCAATCATGTCTTCATACAAGGGCATGCCCGCCATCGCATTCATTGAATTCGCTGATATGCAGGGCGAAGTCGACCTGCGCACCCTTCCCATGGGCACGCTGATCATCACCATAGGCCCAACCGATACGGCGTACTACGAAGATCGCCAGTATATGAAGTGCAAGCACACCTGGGTCAGCCCCGACGGTGGGCAGTGGGACGACCGGTCACTCGCAGAATATATCGACGAGCAGACACGCGCAGGCCGTCGAGCTATCGTCCACTACGCCCCCATCTGCTGAAGCGCACACAGAGAAGCGCCCTAAGGGAACATGATCGGAACCCTTGGGGCGCTTCCTATATCCGTCGTCAGTCGGTGAGGATGCTGTAGATAAATGAGGGGAGCGTGTAGGGTATGGCTCCGAATCGCCCCTCGAGGTAGTTCTTGGTGATGTTGCTTCCTGACTGTAGGCCGGTGAACTCGGAGAGCTGGTAGAGCGCAGTAGCCCCGGCGCTGTTCTTCTCCGTGAACCAGATGCGCTCACGGTTGCGGATGGGGCCGCGGCCAATGTCCATGAGCGCGATGTTGTGGCTTGTGAAGATGAGCTGAGCTCCCGTCTGGTTGACGGTGAAGGCGTTGAACCAGTCGATGATGATGTGGCCAAGGTCCGGGTGGAGGGAAGCCGTCAGATCGTCCACGACAAGCACCTGCCCGCTGGTGAGTGCGTCAACGGCTGCGGCGGCGAGGGCTAGCCACATGATGCTCCCCGAGGACGCTGAGAGCGCCGTATGGGGGAGCGCGCGCTCACCGTACTGGAACTCGAGGAGGTGGGGGAGGGTCTTCGCGAGCGCAACCTCTGCAGTCTCCTTGTCTGACGGGGCGCGGCGCGCAGGTCGCGCCGACTGCTTAGGGGCGTGCAGTTCGATGCTCGTAGTATCAAGGTCTGCGACCTGAGCGAGCGTGCTTAGGACAGTCGTGTCGAGGCGGCGCGACAGTAGGTGCTTGGCGACGTGCAGGTATGCGTCCTCCATCGAGGGAGCGCCGACGCGGAAGACATTGACCCCAGTCGTGAGCGCGTCGCGGACGGGCTTCACCTGCGGGTCGCCCATGAGGGACGCTCGAGTGAGAACCAGTTCGTTCACGTTGACATGGGTGAGGCCTTTCAGGCCCTTCACGGCCCCATGCTTGTCGCGCCAGTAGATGGTGTTCCACCGCTTGCGAGCGACGCGCAGACGCTCCCCTATGATGCCCTCCGTGTTCCGGGAGAGGGCGTATTCGTAGCGCGCGCCGTCGTGGATGAACTCGACGCTGTAGACGGTGGGCTTCGACGCGTCGTAGGGCCTGTAGGGGAGCGCGTTCGCCCCCAGGGGTAGGAGCGTGGCGATCGCGCTCTGCACGTGGCGGAGGCCTTCGAGGATGTTCGTTTTCCCAGAGCCATTGGGGCCGTAGATGCCTGCGACGTGGTGCAGGTGGTCGTCCCACTGGGTGCCTGCTGGCGGGTTGAGGGTGTGTAGTATCGATTGGGTGAGGTCGAGGGTGGCCTCATCTCTGATCGACTTGTAATTGGCGATGGTGAGGTTAAGGAGTTGCATACCCATAAAGTAGCACACATAAGCGACGGTATGATATTTTTTATCGCGAACACACCGAACAGTGTTCCGACTAGGAAAGTGAGACCGCCATGAACTCAGAAACCCACACCATCCTCGCCCAGACGCGCCTCCGCACGTGCCCAACGCCCGAGCTCCAGTACCACTGGGACAAGACCCAGCGCTTCCTGGAAGGCGTCCTCCACATGAGGAGTGTGGATATCTTCCCCGTAGCCTACTGGGCGTGGAGCACCTCCCTGTGGATAAAGGGAGCAAAAGACGACTGGACACGCCAACTGCACGAGCGCAGCGGTGTGCTCGTCGCCCCCGACGACGGGACCATCGTCGGCTACACGACATGTGTACCGATCAACCCAGTCAGCCTCGCCTCCGGCGCACAGTGGAGCGGGTCTATTCTCAGACCCAACACAAGCGAAGCCTACGGCCTCGACGCGAACCAGCCCATCTCCGTGGGGGACGGCTACTGGTTCGCGCACCCCGCCATCATGCACGGCCAGCAGATCGCGCACGTCCGCTACGTCAGCGTCGGCATGGGGCCCGCTCCCCGCAGCAACAGGGCGCGCTGATCGCTCGTCGGCGCTCTACACATGCCACGTCAGCAGAAAGGCAAAGAACGCCATGAGGACATTCTTTATCGTCCGAGGAGCGCCCGGTATCGGCAAGAGCACCTTCCTCGGCCTCTACCAGGCCCGCGGCCAAGTCGTCTCCCTCGACGGGATCCGCGACGTGTTCGCCATGCCTGTCCCTGACTGGGACGGCGTTCCCGGCAGGTCTATCCGTGGCGGCACGGAGGAGACGATCTCCCGCGTCCTCGAGTCCGCCCTGCGGTCGCGCTTCGAGCAGGGTGGTGACGTGTTCTTCGACGCGACCAACCCGGAGTTGCAACAGTTCAAGCATCTCTCTGACTTGTCCCGCGCTTACGGCTACCAGGTCGCTGTCATCGATATGCAAGGCGATGCCACCGACGACATGATCCTCGCGCAGAACGCGAAGCGCGCGGGCACCGTCAGCTATGTGCCCGAAGAAGATGTTCTCAGGATCTCCGCGAGGGTCCGTGAAGGTACTCGCGAGTGCCAACGGTACGCTGGGCGCGGCATGTGGGTGTCGGCCCAGTGGGAAGAGCGCGACTGTGGGCTGCACCTGGCCAACCTCGATGCCATGCGCGACTTCGTGCGCTCCACCATCGACGGACACTACGTCAAGACAATCACCCCGAAAGCGGGGGAGCGCGTCGTCATTGTCGGGAGTGCCTACGGTGACGCCCAAACCCTCAGCAAGGCACTCATGGGAGCGTGGGATGAGACCAAGGGCGCGCCCGCCGTGACGTGGGTGTTCCTCGGGGATACACTCGCCGACAGCCCGCACGTCGCCCAGGTGTGGAAGATCCTCAAGTACTTCGAGACCCAGGCCAAGCAGCATGGCCACGCCGTTATCTTCCTCGAAGGGATTGATGAGACGATTCTGCGGGAAACCCTCACTCGCGCTGTTAACCCCCGCGAGTTCCCCGACGTCCAGCAGGCCATCGTGGCGATTACCCGCACGGGGGCGCAGAAGCGCGACCTCCTGCACCATCTGAACAGCCTCACCTGCGCGCTCACCATCCACACGCCCCACGGCACCTACTACGCCACCACTGGCGGCACAGCAAACCAGGACCGCACGCTCACTCCCCTCGAGTGCACCAACGGCGCGAGCGACCGCACCAGCACCTACCGCAGGAAGACCAACTACGAGGACTACATGCAGCCCCTCAACGACGCAGCAGCCCGCGCTGACATCACGATCATCCACGGCCACAGGAACACGCACCACGACATGCCCCGCGTCGTCGCCGTCGAAACCGCAACCGCGCCCGGTTACGTGATCCTCTGACCAGTCACCAACACTCACAGACCACAACCGCTTTCACGACGAAAGGAATACCAATGGGGCAACGAGGCGTACACGCCACCATCACCCGAGATGAGCGCACCGGCCTCATCACCGTCCAGCACGTGACAGTCCAATGGAGCACCCACATCGCGCAGGTCCTCCAGTTCGCGCTACAGCACGCAGACAAGGACGGCTACACGCAGGATGAGTTCCTGAAGCTCCTCAAGAAGACCATCACAAACATGGAGAACATCAGTGCTTTCAACCTATCCGACGAGGACGACAAGTACTACGACAAGCACAAGCCCATGGAATGCTACTGTCTCGTAGCCCGAAACTACGAGGACGGGAAGGAGTACCGCCTCGGCATCGACGACGGCGACGGAGAGCTTCTGACAAGCCGCGAGAAGTCGGATCGATGCGCGACGCCCCGCGCGTTCGCCACGCGCAAGTCGGCTGAAAAGTTCATCAAGACACACAGCCACGCCCAAGACGCAGTGTCGTACCTGTGGGACCTGGACACAAACCAGTTCACGTTCTACGTGAACGACGGGTACGCCCTCAAGGCCTACGACTTTGCCTCAGGCGAGACCGTAGTCTGCAAGGAGATCACCTACAGTCTCGACCAGCTGCGCCACCCCAACGCGTCAGTCGAGTTCGAGGGCAGAATGTCCTCAGACCTGATCGTCCCCCTCTACGAGGGCCAGCTTCCCGACGACGGCGACGCCGACACCGAGGACAGCGCGGAAGACCCAGACGACGACGCGACTCCACAGGAGCGCGCCTACCGACGCCTCCCGATCGCCTGGCCGACGATGGGCGGCGTCCCCGACCACGCGATCATCATGCTGGTGAACCGCAGTACAGCCAGCTACGCAGCCATCGTGCGCGCCGACGGCAAGGAGTACCCCGCGAACCTCCTGACCATCGACCCGTACCTCGAGAACAAGTCGATCGACCGAAACCCCTTCGTGTACGATCCCCGCGTCGAACCCGAGGCACAGCCCCCGTACGTTGTCACCAGCTTCTCCGGCAACCCGCAGCAGTGGGACGGAGAGTGGGAGTTCTCCAAGATCAGCCCCAAGACCGGGCGCGTCAACCTGGCATACACCTACAAGGTGACCGGAACCCTGGTGGAGAACACCCTCGACGAGCTATTCGCCAAGGCCATCCAGGGCGGCGCACACAAGCCCGACCCGTACTACGGGCGCACACCCGAATGGCTGGCAGACTTCATCCGCGACGTCGGCACATGGACAGTCGGAGACTCAGAGCACTGGGCACTCCGGTGCGGCGTCGAATTCGACAGCGACGAGCAGATCCCCGAAAACGGTGCTGAAGCGCAGAAGCTCTTCGAAGAGAGCGCCTTGAAGTACGCCGAAGCGATGGATACCAAGCTCATCGCATTCACGAAGGGCACCCCGCTCAAGAAGCGCCTCTCTACGATTCAGCGACGCTGGCTCCTCGGCCCAGCTGGCCGCTCTGTCATGCCCGACGAGATCGAACTGTCCCCCATCGCAGGAGGCAAGCTCATTGAGGCCTACGTGAAGCCATGGGACCGGTCCTTCGCCGTCCCCATGGGGGATGCACTCGATAAGCTCGTCTACCGCGCCCTAGCGGCAGCAGTCTACGACTACGCGGGCAACTGCGACGCCCCACTGACGAACCTGCGCCTCACTGCGAAGGATAGCGACGCCATCATGTGCGCCGCGTTTTCCCCCGCCTGGTCAACAGACGAGCGCCTCGGCACGCGACGCTCTGTCATCAAGCTGAGCGACTGGATCGCGAAGCACTGACCTCAGCTAGACCCCAACCACCTTGCGCTCATGTAGGGTGGCCGGGGTGCTCGTTTAAGCGTCGCCGTATCAACGAGAGCGATGCTCTCCCCATTAAAGCCAATACCCCCACACCATTGGGGAATCTAGGAAGAAAGAAGTAAATGGCATCCCTACCTCCTATCAAGTGGCCCACGGGCCGCACACCCTCCAAGGTCGAGATCTTCCTGTACGAACACAAGGGCGGTCGCGTCGCCCTCCACGTCGCCGATCTTGATGCCAATATCGTTTACCCGGCATTCCTCCTAGAGGACATGACCGGGCACTGGAGCAGCACTGAGGGCTGGCACGCCAACCCATTCCTATGGGTCGAAGGCGACGAGGATAACGTGCGTATCCTCCACTTCAAGGGCAACCCCTCCACGTGGGAGGGCGTGTGGCAGACGTCCAAAGGCACCATTGACGTGAAGTCGTATCCCTTCTTTGCCGACACCCTCGATGACGGTGTTGACCCCGATAGCGGTGACCCCATCAAAACTTTCACCTTCGAGCAGGCCCGCCAAAGCAACGGCCCCATCGGAGCAACCAAGACGGCGAACAGTATCTTCGTATCCCCTGGAAGCCTCACTCGGTTGAGCGCAGTCTACAGGAACTACCTCGCCGAATACGACAAGTACGTCGGCATGACCCCCGAGCCCGGTGGCAACGTGACAGTCGCCCACAAGGAGTTCTGGACGAAGCTCTGCCAGAAGCAGAAGGGCGGCGAGGCCATCCTCCCGTACAAGCCAGCCGTCATGAAGTCTGACGAGCATTACCTCCTGCTCCACGACATGGTGCCCGCAGGCAAGAATGACCTGAAGGGGCTTGTCCCCTTCAAGGCCGGCACCCCCGAGTCGAAGCGAGCAGCGTACATCGGGAAGAAGTGGGAAGTCACAGACCCCCGCACAGGCAAGCTCATTGGGTTCGACCAGATCCGCGTCGAAATCAGCTTCACCGGCGAGACAGCAACCGTCTACGTCGCTCCCTTCGACATGACGTTCGTCATGCCGAACATGTCGGCCCTTGACAAGGAGATTTACCGGACCCTCAGTGAGATCGTCGAGTTTGTCAAGGCCTACGACCCGGACCTTGACGTGACCTACCCGCAGGGCGCGTACACGTCGCCGACGAGTTTCCCCCTTCGGCGCGTCACCAGTCCTCACTGGATCGTGCTCTCACGGAACTTCAACGCGCTGAACACGCCGGCTCCAACCGCCCGTAAGCCGCAGTCAATGACCCTCAGCGAATGGGCACGCACCAACTAACCCACACATGTGGAGGGGCAGGGACACTCGTACCTTGCCTCTCCACTTCTCCATTTCGAAAGGATCGCGATAGGAACACCCGCCATGCTGATCAGTCCATACCAGCAAACCAGCAACCAGCCCATCTCCGTGTACGGGCACCCCCTCGGAATGCCGGAGTTCGACAGTGAGGAGTACGACAAGAAACAGAAGCGCGCCTACACGGCATTCCTGCGGTCACGCCCCGCCAACTACCTACCCAACCTTGAAGCGCTCCGACCCCAAGGATGGGACATCCCCCGCCTGTTCGAGACCGACAGGTTCATCGTCACCGAGCCGTGGGACGCATCCCTCCCCAACGTCGCAGCGCCCCTGAAAGGCAGCATCGCCTTCCGCTACGACAAGCCCCTCGAGGTCACGACCTACAACGAGTACTACGAGAAGACCGGCACCCAGCCCGTCACCTGCCCCTCTGGCAGTATCCCCATCGCCTCGCAAGTCAACCTGCGCCTCTCGCCCGAGCAGGCGAACAACATGCCCGACGGCTTCAAGTACGCCCAACGCGCCCCGAAGTCAGACGAATACCCTGACGGAGCGTTCCTGTACTGCGTCCCTAAGACGTTCCTCGACAAGATCGTCCCCTACACGCTGATGCTGTCCCGCAAGCCCCTCGCGCGAACCGTCGAACGCTACATGTTCCCCCTGTGTGCCTACAACACGTCGCTGTATCTGTCTGTCGTCCGCGAGTCCCCCTTCACCACCCGCTACCGGGACACTGCCCCTATTGCTCTGTGGGCCCAGTACAACAGCGACTTCGACCGGGCCATCACCAACCTCATCGACATGTGGGGAAACCAAGGCTGGGTACCCATGCGCGGCCAATACTCGCTCAGCACCGGCGAAGACCTCGCCTACAAGCACGACCTCTACGACGACAAACTCCCAGCCCCACCCACCAACTAACCACTAAGGACAACCTATGGCCAGCCAGAACTGGACCCTCACTCCCAGCGGCTACTGCTACCCCGACGACGATCCCGAAGACGGGTTCCACCTCCCCCTCAAAACCACACCCACATCCCCCGTGCCTGTGCGCGTCGTGAGCTTCCTGAGCACCCTCACCCAGCAGCAGGTGAGCGTCTGGGACTCCCAAACCCCCGACACTACGAACCTCGTGTCGAAACTCGACGAAACACGCATCTCCCAAGCACTCCTCACCGCAGTCACCAGCACAGGACAGTGGGGGTGGCTGCACGTCCCCGTCGATCACGAGTCGGGGCGGGTCGGCTTCAACACCATCTGGGTACTCCCCGTGAATGGGGGACATGCGTGAGAGGTATTGCAGGTGTCCTCCAAGGCGCAGCGGACGTGCGTGGCCGCGGCTTCTACCTGGTCGATGAAGTCAGCGGGCGAACCGTGCAGGTGTGGGTGCGCGAACATGCAGTGCCGCTGATGCGTCGGATGCTCGGCGTGAGGGTGTTGGTTGTGGGGCGTATGGATGATGCGGGGAGGGTGGTGTTCGCTGAGGATGTGCGCCCCTGTCCGATCCCCACACCAACACGCATGTGACCCACTTAACCAATAATCGGGATGTGTGCACCAGACACAAGCCCCCCCCCGCAAGTAACATAGAACCAACCCCCAAGGAAGGAAAATCCATATACAACCCCGCCACCCTTACCAAGGCCCTCGAAACCGCACCCGCGGCGGAACAAGCCATGCTCGAATCCCTACGCAGCCCCGACACAGCACAACCTGAAAGGAAGTAACCCCCGGCAGAGCGCCCCAGGTTAAGGACCAACAACCCCCACCCTGGGGCGCTCGTGTATGCGCGGATTCGCTCCCACTTGCATATCCGATTCGGGCGCTATATGGTATGTAGTGTCCCGATTCGGGATATTACTTCACTCGACAATACAATCCAGAAGGAAAACCATGAACACCAAGAAGATCATTGCGGCGCTCGTCGCATTTACTGCCGCCGCCACCCTCGGCGCGTGCACCAACCCCGACAAGACCGCACCCGCCAAGCGAACAGTCCCCACGTTCGCGCAGCATCCCTCCACCACGACCCCCGCGCCTACCACACCAGCACCTACAACCCAGACCCCGACCGCGCCGACAGCGCCGACCGCTCCCACGACGCCGCGAGCCACCACTCCTCGCACCACAGTTAAGACGCCAACCTTCCCCTCCTCTCAGCTGGGGCTGGGACGAGGCTCCGCCTACAGTGACGGCTTCTACACGCAGTCCCCAGTCCTGGACGGCAACTTCGACGTCCCCACATATGTGCCGGCATATGTCCCGGACAACACCGTGTCCGCTGACACGAGCCACGCCGACGCGCAGGCTCGATTCGCAGCCGCCCAGGCCGCGCTCCTGGACGCGAACAACGCCCTGGCTGACGCGCAGAACCGGCTTTCCGCAGCTCAGGACGCGGAAACCGCCGCCCAGGGTGCGCTCGCGGACGCGAAGGCCAAGGAAGCCGACGCGAAGGCCACGCTCGACGCTGCCATGAAGGCCGACCCCGCCGGGGCCGTCTCGTACATGAAGGCGAAGAACGACCTCAACGATGCGAAGGCCGCTACCGCCGACGCCCAGAAGAAGCTCGACGACGCGAAGGCTGCGCTGACTAATGCCCGCACCCAGGCCGACAAGGCCAAGGGTGAAGCCGACACCGCTCACGCTGACCTCGACAAGGCGAATGCCGTCCTCAAGGATGCGCAGGATCGCCTCGCCACCGTTATGGCCGATCAGGCTACTCGAGCGCACGCCGCCGTCGATGCCGAAGCGGCCCTGGACTCCGCGAAGGGCGCGAACACTGACGCGCAGGCTAAGAAGGCTGAGGCGAAGGCCGCTCTCGAAGCGTCTACCGCCTCCCTCAATGAAGCCCAGGCGAACCTCGACGCAGCCAAGCAGGCCGCCGAAGTCGGCGGCATCAACTGGGACGGCCTGACTGTCTCTGAGAAGCAGGAACTCGTCCGAGCGTTCCTCCTCCAGATGATGAACGACTACCGAGGGCAGTACGGTCTGGCACCGGCTCCCATCGGGGTTGACGTGCAGGCCTTCGCTCAGGCACACGCCGACACGAACCCCGACTTCCTAGTCGGCCCCGACATGGGCGACTGGGACAAGACCAGCCCCAACGGACTGACCAACCGCCCCTACGGATCCCTGTCAACCGGCACCAGCTGGGAAGACAAGAATCCCCTCAAGGCAGCTCAGGACGCCTTCGACGCCTTCCACAGCATCCGCTCTGCCGACGCGACGATGCTCAACGAACGCATCAACGCGTTCGGTATCGGCGTTAGCGAAGACGGCCACATCGCTGTCGTTGGCCTCATCGCCGACGAGAACACCAAGGGAGCCTACACCTACGCTCCCACTGGCGTGGACGTGTGGGGCGGTAAGCCTGTCCCCACCGCCTTCGACCCGAACTACTCGCCCACGCACGCCTACCCCGCCTACGAAGGCGACGTCGAGACAAAGGAGGCCCCCAAGGTCTCCAAGATCGAGACCGCGGGAACCCTCACTGACCTCGAGGCCGCCCTCAACAGCGCACAGGCCACCGTCACCCGTGACACGGAGAACGTCGAGAAGACCACCGCAGCCGCCGACAAGACCCAGGCTGACCTCGAGGCCGCTCAGACTGCGCGCGACCAGGCCGTCGCAGACCGAGACAACGCTGACCCCGCCGCCGCACGCCAGGCCGTGACCGAAGCGTCCGACGCTCAGGCCAAGGCGCAGGATAAGGCCACCCAGGCCGACGAGTTCGCCCGCGAACAGGTCGAGCAGGTCGCGCCCGCCCAACAGGACGTCGAGCAGGCCACCCAGGCCGCAACCGAAGCCGCCAAGGCCCAGGAAGCCGCCCAGGAAGCCTACGACACCGCCGCCAACAACGCTGCGGACATCGCAGCTGCCGACAAGGCCCTCACCGACGCACACAAGGGTACTGAGGACGCGCTCGCGGGCGTTGCCGACGCAGTTGCCAACCGTGTCGAGGCTGAGGATGCCGTCGCCTCCGCCCAGGAGAACGTCGCATCCGCTCAGGCCGACGTGGACGCAGCCGTGTCCGAGCTCGGCAACTGACGGGGAGGTCCGAGAAACGTCCCCTACCTTGGCGCGTTACTTCTGGGTCCGAGTGAAGTAAGTGCCTGAGCGCGTCAGGTAGGGGAGTGCCCCAGGTTTCGTGTGGAGCCTGGGGCTTTTCTCCACCCCAAGACACTTGTGATCCACTTAACCAGAATGTGGGTTCCTAACGGTTGCGCACGGAACCGCACGCTGCTAAATTAGTCCATGTCAGGAGGAAAAATTCTCCGACTCCTGGCAAGTGTGATAGGGACAGCTGCCCGAGGCAACGACCTCGACGCTAATAAGCCTCGGGCAGCACACGCCGCTCTAGCTCAACGGCAGAGCATCCGCCTTGTAAGCGGACGGTTGAGGGTTCGACCCCCTCGAGCGGCTCCACCGCCACAAGCCAGTGGCAGTGAAACTGAATACGGGGTGTAGCGCAGCTTGGTAGCGCATCTGCTTTGGGAGCAGAGGGTCGCAGGTTCAAATCCTGTCACCCCGACGGATGTCAACAAGAACCAAGTTGACATTGGGGGTGGGTATCACCATCCTCGCGGCTGGTGGTTCCGGCCAAAGGCCCTGCGCATAAGTCAACGGTAGACCAGCGGAACATGCCAGTGCGACCCCGGTTCGACTCCGGGATGCAGGGCCAAACAATAATGGTTTCTAACCTAATAGTGATCTTGTGGCGTGAGCGGCGTGGGCCGCACGGCATGAAAGAGTTGAAGGATGCGGGTTCGAGTCCCGCCACCCCGAAAGGGCCACCCCGCAGTGGGTGGAAACACGAGTACAGGGTATAGCTCAACTGGTGGAGCATCAACAAGACTGCCGGGGGCGGGTTCGACTCCCGCACGCCACACCTGGGCTTCTAGCTTAACTTGGGGCAACGCGTGGCCCCACCGGGGAAAGCAACCCGCCGCAGTGCGGGGAAGATGAGGGTTCGAGTCCTTCGAAGTCCACAATGCGTAGCTCTAATCGGAAGAGCGCCAGGCCGTAGGTCCTGGAGGTTGCGGGTTCGAGTCCCGTCGCAGAGCGCGACTTGTTCGCGTGCGAAGGCAGCGAAAGCTAACCGTTGGGGGTTGATCTCCCCGGTGGATAGTCGGAACTGTTTTCGTCAGGGGTATAGTTCAGCCGCGATCCGTTCGATGCGCACGAATGGAACGTGTGGGTGCGACTCCCACTGCCCCGCCTATGGGCTGTTAGCGACAACTGGTAGAGCGCCTGTTTTGCAAGCAGGGGGTTACGGGTTCGAGTCCCGTACAGTCCACAGCTGCTCTCGTAAGGAGATGCAGCTACCTAGCTGCTAGGTGTCCTCCGGGACTACCTAGCTTTACACAGAGAGAGAAGCAATCACACTGTCAGCCCGTCTTGCGGGGCGGGTTGGCGTGAAGCGCATTTGGCGGAATTTGGCAGACGCGCTGGATTTAGGTTCCAGTGCCTTTGGGCGTGTGGGTTCGAGTCCCACAATGCGCACGGTCGCCATTGGCGATCCTCCTAAGCCAGGTAGTGTGAGGCTGCCTGGAGTAGCAAGGGACTCTGCTCCTCCAATGGTTTTGGACATCGGCCTGGGGGAGTTAAACGATGTCAGCACGCATCCAAGGGCCCCACCTCACAACGGCGAAGGCCCCCGACCATCTTTTCTCTTCTCTGGTTGGGGGCCTTTCGTCATGCCTGGAGGTGTTTCTTGCAACCAAACGCCAGTGGCGCAGTGTCACGCTCTAAGATGGGAGAGCACTCTCCCATGTTTCCGCAGAAAGGAATACCTAATCAATGAATCGTTCTAGCACCGTCGGGGTGGGGCTTGTAGCAGCCTTGTCTCTGGCGTTAATCCCCGCCACTTCGTTCGCCGCCCCGTCGCAGACGGACTCCTCGTCTGGGGATGCGTCGATCGTGGCTCCTAGCAACCCGTCCGTGTCCGAGGAGGATCGGGAAGCGGCTGACGCTCAACAGGCTGAGATGGACGCTCGAGCGGCCCGCCCCGACGTCCAGGTGGCTCCCGCGCCCGTGCCGTCAGTGCCGTCGAAGCAGACCCCGCCCCTGGTCACCACGCAACCGGATGGGAGTGTCGGCAACGACAAGGTGCACATTTTGTCCCTGTCGGGCGCTGACTGCATCGTCGTGGAGTCGAACGGCCACTTCGGCATCGTGGACGCGGGCGACGATAACGACTACCCAGACGGGTCAGACCCCCGTTACCCGAAGCGCGCGAACATCGCGTTGTGGGGGCAGGAAGACCAGGTGCGCCCCTACCTCGACAGTCTGGGCATCAGCTCTTCCAACCTCGACTTCTTCATCGGCACGCACCCCCACTCCGACCACATCGGGTGGGCTGACACTCTGATTCACCGGTACCACCCCAAGCACATCTACACGCCCGTCTACGACGACTCCTACTCGGTCAGTGATGACGTGAACCCGCTGTGGGACAACCAGAAGGTCTACGACGATCTCGTAGCCGCGGCGACGTGGGCTCAAGGCGCGTACGGGGCGACGTTCGACCAGCACGTCAAGCCCGGCCAAGGCGACCTCATCCAGATGGGCGACATGCTCGTCCAGATCGTGCCCCTGTCTCCAGGTGAGGAGTACGCGCACCCCGGTAAGCTCGCGAACACGAACCTCATCAGCTACACGGCAAAAATCACGGCCCACGGGCGCAGCGCCTACCTGGCCGCCGACCTCGAGAGCGGCGAAGGCAAGGAAGACTACGTGGCTGGCGTGGTCGGTCACGTGGACTGGCTGAAGGCCGGACACCACGGCCTGTACACGTCGAACAGTGAATCCTTCCTGAACACACTGTCGCCTTCCCTGGTCATGGATACTGGCTTCGAGTTCAGCACTCCCGATCGCCTCGGCCTGCCCGCGCTGAGGGGCCGCTACGAGTGGTTCGACGGCTACTCGATGCGCAACGCCGGCATCCCGGCCCTCGTCGGCACCTTCACGCCCGGCGGGATCACGCGCCCGCACCTGAACGTCGGCATGGGACACACGTTCGCATCGACCACGCCGCACACGTACTGGTTCTACGACGGTAAGCCAGCGGTCACACGCGGATGGTGGAAGGGTTTCTACGACGGCTGGCACTACTTCGACTCCTCCGTGTCCGCCGTCGAAAACGGGTGGGTCCAGGACGGAGGCTACTGGTACTGGATGAACGCCTCATCCGTGATGGCGACGAGCACCTGGGTTCACGACGGCGACAAGTGGTACTGGGTGGACGACGCCGGCCACATGGCAAGCGGCGGCTGGCACCGCATCAGCGGATCCTGGTACTGGCTCAACGGCAACGGGGCGATGGCTACAGGCTGGCTGCTCGACCGCGGCTCCTGGTACTACATGGGTTCGGACGGCGTCATGAAGACCGGGTGGGTCAATGACGGTACCGGATGGTTCTGGCTCAACCCCTCCAATGGGCGCATGGACGCCGGCGGCTGGCGTAACCTCGGGTCCTGGTACTACCTGGCTGGTAACGGGCGCGCCGTGGAAGGCTGGGCGCAGATCAGCGGCTCCTGGTACTACATGCAGCCCGGTAGCGCCCAAATGCGCACCGGATGGGTCAACGACGGCACCGGCTGGTTCCTCCTCGCCCCCAGCGGTGCGATGCGCACCGGCTGGGTCAACGACGGCGACACCTGGTACTGGCTAGCCGGCAACGGCAGGATGCACACTGGCTGGCTCCAACAGGCCGGGGCCTGGTACTGGCTCGAACCCTCCGATGGACGCATGGCGGTCGGTGTCGTGAGCGTTGACGGTCGCACCTCCCAGTTCGCCCCATCGGGACGCTGGCTCGGCTACGCCTAACAGCCCCCGCTGAGGGGATACACGGAGCGCCCACCTCGACTCCTTTGTGAGGTGGGCGCTTCGCTATGTGGATCTTGATGGCGACCATGCGCCACGCTCAGTTTTTAATGTACCAAAGAGTGTGCCGTGTGGATATAATGGGGCCGTGGGTAGTTGCACCTACCCACGGCCGATGACAATCGTCCACCCGATTCACACCGTGGGTGCTCATCGGATTAGAGGATTGAGTTTAGATTCTCGAAGATCGCCGTGGCCAGGGCTAGCACCGCCACGGCGATTTTCTTTATCTGATCGGCGCTGAACTCGATGTCGATTTCGTGCGGGTCATGATGGAAGCTCTCACCTCGTTCTATGACCGATTGTGCGGTAAGTACGCCACTAAACGAAGATACTGGGGCCACATGTGGTTCATCCAGCACCTAATGGCGCTGCGTGGGACTCTTCTTCGCTTGGAGATATAAAACACGCCCGTTGGATTACAAGACAATAACCTTATGGTCAGTAAGATAGAGGCTGTCCAACCCCAACAGTTAGTTAAGGGAAGTATGATCAACGTCAACACAGCACGGAGACGGGCTGCGAGTGCGCTGCTGGCAATGGCACTAGCCACTGCCGGCATCGCCACCAGTTTCTTCACAGCTCCAGCCCACGCCGAAGCCCCCGCAGGGTACTCACTCTCCTGGAGTGATGAGTTCGACGGCACCAGCCTCGACACCTCCAAATGGGGGTACGCCTACGGGTGCTTCGACCCGGCCCTGAAAACCCAGACCCACTACACCGACTCCCCGGAGAACGTTCGGGTCGCCGACGGCAACCTCTACATCACGGCTCTCTACTCCCCCACACGGGTGAAGTGGAACAAGGAAACCCGGAAGATGGAGACGATCGACCGGACGTGCACTCGCACGGAGAACGGTCAGAAAGTCACCTACTCAGCCCCCTTCACGTCGGCCATGGTGCAAACCAAGGACGATAACGGCGTCAAGTACTCCATCAAGGGCGACTTCTACGCCGAGGCCCGCATCAAGCTCCCCGAGAACGCGCCATCATCTTGGTCTTCTCTCTGGACTACAGGCGAGAAGGGCGGCCCATGGCCCGGCAACGGGGAGATTGACGTGTTCGAGTCGAAGGGCTGGGACGCTTCCTACCTCCAGGCGAACACGCACACGCCACGCCAAGGTAACCCGTCGAAGTCCGAGCAGCATCACGGCCAGCTCGCAAACGACGGCACCACCCAGACCCAGTTCCACACGTACGGTGTGGAGAAGACCGGGGACAAGATCACGTTCTACCTGGACGGCGTGCCCATCCACGTCGTCAACTACAAGGACATCAAGGGCACCAACCCGTTCCTCGACGAGGACAACGGGATGATCCTGCGCCTCAACCAGATTGTTGGTGGCACCTTCCTCGCCTCGGACTCCGGCGACACCACGTACGTGGATGCCATCCCCTACAAGGACGCCTACACGGGCGCGGGAGCCAGCATGGTCGTGGACTACGTGCGCGTCTACAAGAAGGCCGCGAGCGCGGATCCTGCCCCAGTTGTCCCAGCCCCGACCCCGGAGCCGACGACTGAGCCCACCACCGAGCCTGCGCTGCCGACGGATCCCAAGCCTGCCGACCCGACCCCGGCAAACCCGACTCCAGCTGAGCCCACGCCAGCGAACCCCACACCGGAAACTCCAGCTCCAGCTGAACCCACACCCGCCGACCCAACACCGGCACCGGAAACACCCGCACCTGCTCCAGCTCCGACAGAGCAGCCCACCCCAGAGAGCCCCGCCCCCGCAGTCGAAACCCCCGCACCGAGCGCAACAACACCCGCTCCAACCGTGGAACCGGCTGCTCCGGCAAACTCTACCGAGGGGGCCACTCCTGGTACCGACGTGGTGCATGGGGCCGGTCCCTCTACGTCTACAACTGGGACCAATGGGGCGGTTACTGGTGGGGCACTCCCCGCTGGTACAGCCCCTACCGCTACTACCAGTGGTGGTGACGGCACCCTAGCGAAGACCGGCGCAGACACCAACATCCTCGTCGGCTCACTGGCCTCGGTCACCGCAGGAGGCATTCTTCTTGCCATGCGGCGACGTAAGGCCCGCCAGTACGCGCGCTCCTAAGCGCCACCATCCAGAACGCCCCAAGGGGGAACCGCAGACACGCACTGCGCCCCTTGGGGCGTTCCCATACCCACCGACCTCTATGGCTCCCAGACGGGCCTCTATGAGAGGCACACAGGCTCCTATGAGCGCATTTCGCTAGAACACGGGCCCCTATGACATAGAGACCACCTCCTATGACATAGAAACATGCCTCTATGAAAGGCTGCGAGCATACAGGATCGCCCCAGAGGGACAGTCAGTACGTTCCCTCTGGGGCGCTCTGCCGGGGGTTGGTTACTTGGTGATGTTGGTTCTCACGAGGATGCCTCGCTGGCCTGGCAGGGCCTTCTCTACGACCATGGTGGGCATGTTCACCCCACGCTGGCGGGCGATGTACAGGATATCCGCCGGCGTCAGGATAGTCGCTAGGAGCTCACGCCCCCCAACGAGAGACCTCCGTGTCTTGTTGTCACTGCCGGCAACGAAGTAGTACACCGGGTCCTTCGAGGAGTGCACATCGTCCATGAACATCTCAAACGCCCGCTCCTCACGCCGTGCGCCGGCATGCAGATCCCACATTCCATCGCTGCTGCGCTTGTAGCAGTCGAAGCTCAGCGCGTAGCAACTGGGTCCGTGAGTAACCATGACTTTCACGGCCTCCTTTTCGCCGACGTGGGTGAGGATGTGGACCTCGTCAGCGAGGTTATCTTCCCGGAGGTCGAAGATGCCGGCCTCACCCTCGGGGCGCTGGAGATACGCGACTATGTCCCAAGTGATAGAGCGTGCAGCCTCGCCTTTAAAGATCACCGGATAGCCGGGCTCCACGTAATCACGCAGCCACGAGATGACTTCCTCAAAGGCATACTTGGAGGGCTTGGGGGATGCGACAAGCTCATTAACGTCCTCCACCCTCTGCATATCCCGCCCCGGATGAACTGCGCTCACCTTAGCGATGGTTTCCGCAATCTCGCGACGCGGATCCACAGGATCATCATCCTCGAGGAGTTCACGCTCCCAATCAGCCAACTCCTCAGAAGAGTCACTACCACCCGTAGCGGTAACGGGAGCCTCGGTGTAGGGGATTGTGGGAGGTGCATCTTCTGTGACGGACTTTGTCGCGTTCTTGTCCAGCGGCTCTAGGGTTTCTGTTGAAAGCTCTGCGTTATCTAGCAGCTTGAAGAAGTCTTCAAGCCCCATACGCAAGTACTCCTCGTAGGAGATGTCCCTTTCGTTCAGCGGAACGTCATAGCCATTCCGCTCATCGAGCTCCAGAAGTTTGCGCTCGCAAGCAATGGAGATGCCTCGCTTAACTGCAAGTTCTCGAAGCAATGCGTTTGTTGTCGGCTGATCAAGCACAAATGAGAGTTCCGTATCATCCGGTGTTGTGCGCAGTGCAGAGCTTTCGCACAGTGCACGTTGCGCATCAAACCTGGCGCGCAACGTCACGTCAGTAGAATCGATGCAGTTGTCAAATTGGGGGTGGACCCACTCTCCATTCACGTCAAGAGTGAGCACATATTTTGTGCCATCCTCCTTATTTGGTGCCGAAAGTTGCACTGCTGAAGCAGTGGACGCATAGTCCCAATCGAGCGTCAACGCCTTTCGGATCGGATTATGCATCCAGTACCCCTCGATGGGGATACCTGCGATAAGGTCCATCGCTTCCTCGTGGCTAATGGCAGTTAGAGCTTCGATTGAATCCTCTCGCTTCTGGTAGTCGTGCTTAATACTGCCATTCTCAAAAGGCGCGGGCTTGAGTTCACGCTTACGAATACCCTTAACGATCATTCCGTCATTATCTTCGTTTTCTGACGTGCGGAATGCGACGTACTCGCGTACCTCTTGGGCCTCCTTATGGAAGCGCTCCTTTTGCTCGCCGAACCACCACGTGAGGAGTTCCAGCTGCTCGTATTTATTCTCTGGGTAGAAGACTGATGTCCACCCCTGGCTGTCAGAGAAATACTCTGTTCGCCCGCTCTGCATTGAGGCATCATTGGCGATATGGAGAATTACGTCAGCTGTAGCAGCTAGGAGAGCAGGGATCTCAATAGGGTACGCATACACATACCCACTAGAATCTGCTTCTCTGGAGTTTGCGAGCAACAAGCCAACTCCTTCAGGGTTCTCGACAAAGATCTCTCCATCGTTCTCAATAACAGGAATGCGAGCTTCCCAGCCGCGGTTGCTATGCACACCCTTGCAAGAAGCAGCGACGAGAGTGGCGGGGAGACCTTCACCGGAAGCTGTTCCCTTCCGCTTAATCAGTGAGACAGACATGCGCCAAGGGTGGCGTTCTGTCATCGAGTGAAGAGCGCCAACAGCGCGACGGTATGCTCGTGGTGCCGCACGATACATGTTGACACGATCCTCTAGCACCTTGCTGTTCTTGTCGGAGTCGAGGAGTAGTGCGATGAGGTGTTGCATGAGGGTTACTTCCTTTCAGGTTGTGCTGCGTCGGGGTTGAGGGTGAATCGTTGTCCGTGCAGCATGAGCGCGTACTGTGTGAGTGTTCGCCAGGGGGTGTTGGCGGGTAGTAGGAGTGGGGGTTTGGCGATGGCCGTTTCGACGCTGGTTTCGGGGATGCCCAGTAGCGGTGCGTTGGCGCGGACCCAGGCGTGCCAGTGCGCCCACATGCGTTCGCAGGACTGTGGTGATGGGGTGGTTCTCCCTTCCTCCCACAGTTCCGCGTCGCGCGTGGAGCCCGCGCCCGTGATGTCGGCCCACACGGCCATGGGAGTGGCTGACGCTTCGCGTAGGGCTTTGATGACGGGAGGAGGGAGGAGGCGCGCTTCGCGGACGGCTTGGAGGCACAGCTCGTGTTCCTCGTGTGCGGCCTGGTGGGTGCGGGTGAAGCCGTCGAAGATGACACTGAGGGCCGTGAGCTTGTCGTCTTCCCGCCTGGCGGCTTCGCGCACCCCGTACATGGCTTTGCGCCCGTCCATGGCTTCGATGTAGGACAGGCATGACGTGGCCTCATCCTGCCCGAAGACCCTGCACGCCTCCTGTACGGCTTCCTCACTGTCGGCGACGGTGATGAGGTGGATGCCCGCGCGGGACGGCTCACGAGGAAGCGTCACGAGGACTGACGGGCGCACGAGACGCTTCTGGGTGCCCACCTCCAGGTAGTTTTCCGCGGCGACGACTTCGGGAGCCTTAACGAAGCTAGGGGACTGCGCCCACTCCTCGAGGGTGTCGATGCAGTGGCGCGCGTGAGCGTCCTTGTGGAGGACGTCCTGGAACCAGTCCTCAAGGAACTCCCGCATAGCGCCTTCATCGCGCACGTTGATGTGGCCCTCCGTGTGGCGGTCCCACAACGTAACGTAGAAGCTCCCGTTTGCCGCTTCCATGTCAGCCCTCCAGCCCGAGAGTAGGCGGGGTCAGGACACTCACCTTGAGCGTGCGGTGACGCTTCTCGGTAGACGGGTGGATCGTATGCGTCACGACGTGACTGACCGTGTATGGCCCAGACCCGTACACCTGCGTAATCGCCACGTCCAGCGTACAGCCGGTAGCCGCAAGGAGGTCCTGTGCGAAACTCGCGAGTGGAGTCAACTCCTTCTTGCTGAGCGTATTGTCAACTTCTATAGTCGCACCATTGACGTTGCGGGCCGTCGCTTCGACGCTCCCTTTGCCGCCGTTCAAAACGACCTCTTTGAGGGCGTGCTCGACGCAACTGTAGGCCCCATTCGGACGCAGCTGCTCAGGCGTGTTAGTGGCATAGTCCGCGAGGATCTGCCACGCAGCTTCCATCCCCGCTGCGGGACCGGTGAGGCGCGCTTCGACAGTGATGTGACACAATGCTTCCTCCTTGTCTGTCTGGTTTCGCGCTCACTGAATGAGCGTTGCTGTGTTGGTGCCGCGGCTACTTAGTGCGGCGCAGGACGAGTACGGTCTTGGTCGGCCAGGGCAGGCGGATTACTGAGGGTTGATAATGAACAGCAGGATGACAGGCGACAGAGCAAGCAAAGCCCCGCCAGTAAGGCCGAAGAATACCTGTTGGCCGTAAGTCAGCGTGAGAAAACCTTTCAGCCTTTCCTTTAGATTGGGGCTGCGGCGTAGACACATTGTGTATTCATCCCTTCGTGACAGCCATGCTGGGTGTGTATGGAAAACACCGTTGGTTGACTGCCCCGCAGTCTTATCCAGTTCCTTTGCAGCTACCATGCGCCAGTAGCGCATACGTTCTTCGTACTTGAAAGTACGGTTCTTCCTGAATTGGGTTTCGTACCACTGTGCGAGTGCTTCTGCGGCACGATGAGTCATCCAAAACTTGTCACGCCCGCTCACGATGTACGTTTCGTCACAAGCTTTATTCCAGCGCTCGATGAGATCGTGAAGCGCAGCATGATTCTTGCTGATTTCTGGCTTGTACATGTGTTCTCCTATTACCGATGATTGAGTAGTGCTTGGGTGTGGGCCATGATGCGCACGAGCGCGTCGATGCGGGCTTCTGGCGTAGCGCTGGGGGTGCGCCACGTGTTCCAGTCGTCGGTGCTGCCGTTGTCGGCGTTGTAGGCGTTGAGTGCTCGCGTGAGTGCCTGGCAGTGGCCTTCTCCTGCGAGAGCCGTGGTCTCGGCGCGCAGGATAGTTGCTGCAGCTCCCAGGAGGATGATGAGGTCTGCGGGGGAACGCAGGGGGTCACCGTCGAGTTCCGCGTCCGCGTACACGCCGAGGATTGTGCGTTCAGCGTCGATAGCTGCGGGGGTGAGCGGGGCCCGGTCGTAACGCCAGGCGATCTCCTGGTCGAGGAGGCCGGCCCCGATGATGACGGTGTACGTCGTGGCTTCCGCAACTTCGCGGATGTTAGCGGTGGGCATTCTGGCGGCTCCCCACTGAAATCCATGTCGCACTGGCGATAACGAATGCGACGCCGACGACGGCGAATGCGACGCCGAGCCAGTAGTCCCACGCGCCTTCGTCGCCGTTGGCGGTCAGGTGGATGAGGAGGGCGATGAGTAGGAGGGCGCTTGTGAGGGCTCCTGTTACGAATGCGTATGCTTGCCGCATTTGCTTCTCCTTCTTCCTTTGCTTTCTGGTGTTGGTTGGTAGTTTAGTCGGTTTTATCTTGCGCGCAAGCGTGTTTATGTACCAAATTGGTTAAGTGGATCACATGAGGGGAGGAAGGGGGAGAGACAAAAACAGGACCGGCCCAAACCCACACGGAGAGGTTCAGGCCGGCCCATAACCCAGAAAGCGGAAGGAACCCAAAGGGTCACCGCCAGACCGATCATACACGCCAAACGACTAACCAGTCCACTCAAGACCCCGATTGTCTGGATCTAACAGCTACACGCCGTTAGGCTCCCTCACGGAGCCTTGGTAGATGTAGGCGTTGTGGACGCCGAAATGGATGGAGCGGTCGGTGGGGCTTTGTCTGCGCATCAGCGTCTTATCGCTCACGCAGGTTCCCCTGACGGGGAGCGTATGCCAGATCCCGCCGACACCTCGGAACGTGTCGGTTTCAAGTTCTTTAGCCCAGATCGTCTTGGCTGTTGCTCGGACGACCTCGTAGTACTTGTCGCCTGCTTTGAGGATGGTGCCGACGGGTACGAGCTGGGCGGTAGGGGGTGTGGGAGCCATTGGGGTTTCCTTTCGTTGGTCTTGGGGTGTTAGTTGTCGTATCTGGGGTCGTGGACTTCGCCATGGTAGCGGTGTACTTGGAGACCTCTGATGTAGAGACCGCCATTTTTGTGGAGGCGACAGGGGATGACGGTGTCGTTAACGAAGCCCCCCTGAACGGGGATGCGAGCGAAGTCAAAGGTGCGCAGGACAAACGCTTCGACGGTTGTTACTTGACGCAGCCAGACCGTTTTCGGCGCGCTGCGCACAACTTCGTAGTAGTAGATGCCTTCACGCGGATCACAGACGCGGACTATGGCTTCAATCGGCATGAGGGGTTTGGGTTTGTCCATGAGAGGTTCCTATTCAGGCTTGTGCACGATGTCCTTGGTCGGGTGGAGGCGGGTGTTCGCGTTGGGGCGGATGCTGCCCGTGTTGTCGATGCGGCGCATGATGGGGTCTCCGATCAGGGTTGAGCGGCTGATCGTCGGCGGCGCGGTTCTCGAGTGGGCGACTTCGAGTTCTTGCAACCAGAGAGTCTTCTCGGTGCGCTTTACGACCTTCCAAGCGCGCTCAGCTACCGGGGACCAGTAGATCGTCCCCACTGGGGGGAGAGTGAACCGGTTCCTGATGTGAGGAGGCATGGTTTCGTAGCTCCCTCTTCTACTGGCCGGGCCGGTAGATGTCGTTGTACAGGTCCGCGTACACGCCCTTGTGGATGCACAGGCACGCATCTTGGAGGACTCGGCACTGACGTAGAGGAACGTCCGTGCGGGTCATGCCGAGCATGGGTTCTCCTGCGGTGTTGGTGACGAGTTGGCGTAGCCACACGGTTTTTTCGGTGCGGCGTTCGACCTGCCAGTACTCGTCCTCGCGTAGGCGCGTGTAGTGCCTCATGTGGCTTAGTCGGTAGATGGTCCCGATCGGCGGGGCGATGAGCTCGTGCTTCGTCATGTTCTTTGGCCCTTCCTTTCTTCGTGGGTACGTGGATGCTACCTGTATAGCTCCTGGGGGGGGTGGGGAGCATAGGCGCGCCGACAGGATGGGCGTAATCGAATCTTCCTGTCGCTCATCCCTCTAAGCCTGGGGGAGCTTGGACGGCGCGCCGTCACGCACACTGTCAATGCTTGAGCCGCCCTTGCTCGTCACGCGCAGAGCCCAGTCCGACTTCCGGGAATGTCACGTGAGCGAGTGTCTTTCCGTCCGCAAGGTTCGGGTGGGAGAACCAATAGCCGCGCCCAACACTCACGTAACGGGTGGGAGGCACGCCCGCTGCTGCGCATGTCTCGGGGGTGAGTGTGTACGAACTCCACTCCACACGTCCGAGCTCGCGCACGGTTGGCAGAGACTCTGTGTATCCGCAGATCGTCCCATCTCCATCAACCAGTACGCCATGATGCTCGATGCTGCGGCGCTCAAGTACGCGCTTTTCTGCTTTGGATGCCTTACCGATGGCCTCGGCCCAAGCGGTTACAGGAGCAGGGTCCGCGTCAGTCATGCGTAGCTTGTTCTGCAAGTGGTGTCGGACCTTGTTCGCGTAGTAGTCATCTACTGGCTGTGCGCCTGCTTTCGCGCGGTTTGCTCCGCCACCGTTCATGCGGCGTTCGATTTACTGGAAGATATGGGCTGTCCCTCTGGGGGCGCGCTTGTAGGTCTCATCGACGCGGATGTTGGTGCCGTCGGCGCGTTTGCGTAGGCCGCTTTGCGTGTAGATCCAGGATCCGCGAACGAGCGCGTACTCGGTGACGGTCCTGTGGGTGCGTTTGTCGATCCAGTGCGTGTAGGTGACGCGGACCTTGCGTGGGGCTGCGGTTTTCATTGCTTGGGCTTTCTTCTGGCGTTGCAGCCAGACAATGTAGAGGTTTTGTACGTCCTCTGGCGTGCTGGTGGACCAGTGGGCGATGCTGGGGCGGCAGAAGTCCGTGCGGTTGTAGTGCTTCGAGGTGTGGTGCCACTCTTCGACCTCGAGGAAGTACTCTCGCAGGAACTCGAGCGGGTACTCGTCGAGCTGTAGGTACGTTCGAGCGTCTGCGGGGAGCGCGTCCAGGATGTCGGCCTTGCCCCATTTGGAACGGGGTCTTAGGCCGCGGTCGTATGCGTCGAGAGCGTTGTTGCTCATCGACCAGTCATCGGCGTAGCCAGCCATGAGTCACCACGCTCCCACGCTGTAGCCCATGGAGTCGAACGACGCGGGTGGGACGGGGAGGCCGTCGATGCAGGCCTGGCACATGAGCTGTCCACCTCGTTCGCGGACGATCTTGTAGGCGTTCACGGCTGTGGTCCTGAACGTGTGGGCGTTGATGCACCACCAGGTGTAGGTCTTGGTGGGGTCGCCTTCCCAGATGGGCGTGTTTTCGCGCCAGTAGGGGGCGAGTGCTGCTGCGTCCACGTAGGGGATCTCAGTGTCTTTGGTGTTGCTCATCGTGGGAACCTACTTATTGCGCGTAGCGGTTGTATTCGTACACATGCGTATATTATACTACACGTTATGCGTATTCGAGAGTGGGCTGAGCGTGAGGGTTTCCATCCGCAAACAGTGTGGCGGTGGTGCCGTGAAGGGACTATGCCTGTCCCATTCGAGCGCACTGCGACCGGCGCGATCATCGTCCACGACCCCAAATACGAGACCACGCCCACCACGCCACAGGCGGGCAGGACCGTGTGCTACGTGCGAGTCAGCTCCAGCGACCAGAAGAATGACCTGCAACGGCAAGCCGACAGGCTGAAAGCGTTCGCCGTCAACCTCGGCGTTAAGGACGCGCAAGTGGTCACTGAGATCGGTTCCGGCGTGAACGACAAGCGCCGCGCACTCAACCAGCTACTCAAAGACCCGACCGTGGTCACGATCATCGTGGAGCATCGAGACCGGCTCGCCTGCATGAACGTCGGACTCATCGAAAGCGCGCTCGAAGCGTCCGGTCGTAGGCTCATCGTCGTAGACGACACCGAACTCGACGACGACCTGGCGCGTGATATGACCGAGGTTCTGACCTCATTCTGTGCCCGCCTGTACGGGCGCAAGTCCGCTAAACAGCGCGCCCAGCGAGCATTGGAAGCTCTCACACGATGAGCTCCTATGAGGCCGTCAAGATCCGGCTCGACCCCACGCCGCGGCAAGAGCGGATGCTCGCAAGCCACGCGGGGGCCGCACGGTTCGCGTACAACGCTGGCCTCGCTCACGTGAAAGATATGCTCGAAAACGGGGAGGCCCCCGAGTGGTCGCATTACGCGCTGCGCCGCTGGTGGAACGCGAACAAGGACGCGCTCGCCGTCAACCCGGCTACGGGCGTGGTGTGGTGGAGTCAGAACAGCAAGGAAGCCTACAGTATGGCCTGCGGAAAGCCCAACAAGCGTTGAGCCGCAAAACCAAGGGCAGCGCTCGACGCAGGAAAGCCCAAGAGCGCGTCGCCCGCCTACACGCCCGCATAGCCAACGTGCGCGCGGACGCGATCAACAAGGCCACAACCATGATCGCCAGGACGTACAGCACCGTGTGTATCGAGGACTTAAACGTTGCGGGCATGGTGAAAAACCGTCGTCTTGCCCGCAGCGTGAGCGACGCTTCCCTAGGGGAGTTTCGCCGCCAACTCGAGTACAAGACTGCGCGCACCGGGGCCGCGTTGCGCGTGATCGACAGGTGGTACCCATCCAGTAAGACCTGCTCGGCGTGTGGGGCAGTGAAAGCCAAACTGCCCCTGTCCGAGCGCGTATTCCACTGCGATGCGTGTGGCCTGTCCATTGACCGTGACTTGAACGCAGCCATCAACATCAAGGTCGCCGGGAGTGCCCCGGAGACCCTAAACGCGCGCGGAGGGGGCATAAGCCGGGCCGACACACTGTCGGACAACGCAAACCCCAGCGAAACGCGAACCAAGCAGCCACCAGTGGCATAAGACTTGGAGCTGGTCTTGGCAACGAGACCATGCGTTTCTAGGACAAACTAGAATCGCAACGGAACCTGTTTCCGTATTGGCCGTTGACGGCCCGTTCGAGGCCGTAGTTGAGGATGCTTTCAGCCCAGCGCGTGGGTCGGGCGTGCTCTCCTGTGTATGCGGGGCATTCTCCTTCGCCGTTGGGGCCAATTGTGAGGAGGACGCTCGAGCGGGCCTTGTTGATGTAGAGGCCTGTGGGGTTGGTGCGTGTGTGGGGGCGTTTCCCAGAGTGGCTGAGCCAGGCTGAGGTGTCGTCGTAGCCCAGCTGGAGGGTGTGGTAGTCGCGGATCTGGGAGATGAGAAGCCCCATGACAGAGGCGTCCTCTGTGAGGATTGTGCGCAGGTGTGAGACAGAGAGGGTGTCGGGAGAGACGAAGATTGCAGCGTTCGCCCGACCGTCTACTGCACCTGCTTTCTTGAACGGCGCGTACGTCATCTCGTAGTCGTCGATGACATGGAAGTCATTGATGATCTTGCGCATGTCGGGCGCATGAACGATGGAGCCGTCGAGGTTAACCATGAGCGCATTAATGCTTCCTTTTTCGGTGATGATCACCGAGTTCGGGTCCGCAAAGTCCATGTAGTACGAGTACTGCTTGCCGGGGTCGAAACACTCGGAGAGGAGGTCGGTGAGGCCGAGGTCGCGTGGGGTGCCGATCTGGAAGAGGTCCGTCCACGTCAGAATGAAACTGTAGGAGGCGTCCAGGATTCGGATGATGGTTTCGGGCTTCGCGTCGTGGCCTTCCCATTGGATGCCTGCTCGCTGCGGGTTCCTGCTGAGGCCTCTCTGTACTTTGATGTTGAGGAGTTCTTCGAGCGGAAGATGATTGTGGGGGATGTGGTTGGGGTACATGGGGGTTCCTTTCAGGCGTAGTGTGAGATGCCGACGGCTCCGATCTGGATGCCGCTCTGGTTACGGATGGGTTCGCCGGGGACTCGGATGTCTGGGCGGTGGTAGATCTTGAGTGCTTCGGCGGCGACGCGAGACACGATGATGAACACGCCGGGGATCGGGTTCGGAAGGCCGATGCACTGTTCGGGGTGGTTGATGTTCAGTGTCTCGGGGATGCCGGGGATCATTTCCGGTAGTGGCTGGTATTCGTCGGGGACTCGGACGACTGTGCCCGACGGCGGGATGACGCACAGGACGGTCACCTTGTCGTATCCGTAGATGGTGAGCGGGTGCGGGGTGCCGTTGACGTAGATGACGCCGTTTCCGATGGTGACACCTACGAGAGGGCCAACACTAGTGTCGATTGCGACGTTGCGCAGCATGTGAGTGTGTCCTTTCTAGCTTACTTGTGGAGCGTCGTAAACCAGCTGGTTTGACCGTTTAGGAGCGGCTTCGCTCGTGTCGCGTCGAGGACGACCACGGGCGGGGGCGTGTGGTTGGGGCCGGGGCCGCTGGCGGTCGCTGCCGCCCATGCCGCCTGGTAGTTGTCGTCAGGCTGGCTGGGGGTGCGGTATCCGGCGACGTAGAGCGTCGGGGTCGCGCCGAGGGTGGCGAGGTCGAACATAGACGCGACAGGCGTGGTGGGGGTCTGGTTCCACGGGTAGACGAGGGCCGTCATGTCCCACCCGTCGGGGAGATTGCGGACCTGGAGGTGGTTGTCTGCGTCGAGGCTGCGGAACAACGCCTCCCACGTGGCCATGGAGGCATTGGCGGTGACCATGTTCGTCACGTTGTCCGCGTCGGGGGTTCCGGCGTTCATGTGGGCGACGTAGAGGACGGGGGTTGCACCGTCAGAGAGGAACACGTACCCATCGAGGCTGGCGGGGCAGTCAGTGGGGGTGTCGGTGAGTGTGGGCGCGTAGGCGACGGGGTAGATGCCGGTCTTGAGATACTGGTAGCGGCTGGTGAGCGCGTCTTGGACCTGCTTGCGCTGTGAGAGGCAGGTGTCGTGGTAGGCGACGTTGCTGGCGTTCCAGGATGCACCGTCGGGGAGCGAGGGGAACAGCGTCCACGCAGTTGTGTCACCGTTGGCCGGCTTATCGGTGCGGGTCTTATCGAGGCCTCGTTCTGACCGGCGGGTGATGTCTTCGACGTGGGATTGTGCTTCCTGGTATGCGTCGCGCTCAGGGTTGAACGCGCCGGCCAGGTGCATCACGATAGCGACGATGACGACGACGAGGAGGCTGAAGGCTACCGGGATCGTGAACACCGCGGCCGTGCGGGCCTTCTCCTGCCCTTCTTCGCTCTCGTAGTCCCAGGAGTCGATGGCGGCTTCTGCGCGCTTGTAGGGGCTGCGGGGGAGTCTCATAGCTTATCTCTTTCTGGAGCGTTGACGGCTCCCAGGTAGCGGGTGATGAGTCCTCGGTGCTCGGGGTGTCGGGTGATGAACTCCCAGAGGTTGTTTGCTGCTGCCGGGTGGATGAACGCGTTTTCGATCATGACGGTCAGGTTCACGCCTTCGCGCTCGTACCGCTCAGCGATGGCCTGTATCTCGCGGGCGAGTTCCGCGTCCTCGTCGTAGATGCCGAAATAGTGATCAGGCTTGTACGCTTCGGGGACTCGGTTGATGAGCTCGTGCTCTGTGAGCCCGTATGCCGTGACGGCGAGTGGGCTACCGTCGCTGGCGTGATCGGTCAGGAGGGGAATGTCGCGCTGCCACATGCTGCGCTGCCGGTGCCCGGCGTTGACTGCGACGGTACGCGAGTAGGCCGCAGCGTTGAGCTTCACGGCCTTGTCTGGGTTCGCCAGGAAGCTGGTGACGATCTCGACGGTCGGCACCTCAACATGCCTAGCGATGGTGTCGATGTCTGCGAAGAGGCCCCAGACCTGATGGTGGCTGGGGCGACGCACGCGGGGGAAGTACTTCACGCTGCGCTCTTCGCGACTTGTGCGAGACGCTGCTCGCGTAGGAAATCCTTCAACCAGTCCAGGCTGTAGCCGGCGGGCGCGTTCTGTTCCATGTCATTCTCCGATCGCCGAAGTAGCTTTGGTAGCCGTGGGGCGCGCGCACGCAGCGAGGACGAACAGGTTCACGCCGGGGACCCCGAGAAGGAACATGAGCGCCCAGTTGTAGCCCGCGTCAATGAGGCGGCGGCTTGTGGCAGCGAGGAACGGGAACGTCTGGATAAGGAGCCAGATTGAGAAGCCGATCAGCCACGGGACCGCGGTCATGATCGACTCCTGTCGGGTACGGAAGATGCTTCCGTTCGTTGTTGCGATGAAGATGACAGCTGTTGTCCAGAAGTACCAGACGACTGCTGTGGTAGCGACGTAGAACCCGACGAGGGTCCAGTAATCACGCCTGTTCATGGGCGTGTCGAAGTCAAGGGCCTGCGTGTAGAAGCCCTTGAGTACAGCTCCTAGCTGCTTGATAGGTGTGGACATGATGGTTGGGTTACCTTTCTGTGTTGGTTTCGTCAGGCATGATGCTGACGTATTCCTCTGGCTCGCGTGGCGCGTTGAGAAGCGCCTTGGCCTTCGGGTTGGCTCTGATCGTCACTTCGACGACCGGCTGGGGGAGGCGGTCGATGCCCTGCCACATGAGGGGCCGGATCAGGTTCCGGTACTTCTCAGGCTGATGCCCCTCCCATAGGATCCGCGCGATGATGGGGGAACGCACCTGGAAGATGACAGGGTGCTGAACCTTCTTCGCGAGCGCTGGGAGGGCGAGGGTCAGCTTCTTGAGGAGTTCCCCGGTGCGGCTGACGTTCTCCGCGTCGGATGGACGGTATGTGCGCCACCAGACGGGCTCCTTAACGCCCTTGATGAACAGGGCGACGCACGTGTGTCCGGCGGCGTTCGTGTAGACGCTGATGATGTTGCGCGGGGTCTTACGTGGGGTCACTTCTTCTCCAGTTGCTTCCAGGCCGTCGTAATGTCCGTCTCGAACTCGAGGAGGGTCTCGTACACGCGCCCGGCGTGTAGGGACACTGTGTCGTTGGGGATCGCGAGGCGGGCCTGCACGTAGGGCACACCACCGTCCTTGATGGGCTTGTACGATCGCTCGAGCGGCACGTCGTCAGCGAATAGCGCTTCGGCTTCATCGCGACCCACGTGGGGCAGATGAGGGAGAGCGACGAACTCAGCCGGCGTCAGATCTGCTGCTGCGACCGCTTCGCTGATGTCATCCGCGAGCGCGGGGTCCGCGCCTTCGTAGAGAGACTCCCCTGAGTGTGCGGTGAGGATCGAGAGCGGGTTACGGGTCTTGGTCTGCTCGACGTACCTGTACACGTCGTCAGGGCTGACGGTCGTAGCGCCGATCCCCTGAACAGCGTGGTAGGCGCTTTCCTCGATCTTCGCGGGGCAGCGCGGGTTCACGCAGGTGATGAGCGTGAGGTCGATTCTGGACGCGAGGGGCCACTCGCATCGCGGGCACTGCGCGGGGAGTGCTGATGCGAGCTTGGGGGCGACGCTGTGTAGGCGTTTGGCGACCTCGGTGATGAGGGGCACCGGCTCACTCCTTCCTGTGGGATGTTTCGTTACCCTCATAGTTTATCGCATTTTTGGGTAAAATCACGGGGAATAGCTCGTTGTGGACACGTTTAGGGAATGGGAAACCCCCTGCCGTTCCCAGAGCGGGTGCCGGCAGGGGGTGGGGATGTCAGAGCCAGGACGTTGGTAGGCCTCGCTTGGCGAGCTCACGCTCGATGCGGTCGGCGACTGCGCGCGCACACGCGAGATGCGGACTGTCCACCCCGTAGCGTTCCCCGATGTCGCGGAGGCGGTCCTCCACGCGCATGGGCGCGCCGGTCGGTGAGGTCGTCATGTCGGCGGCGTTGACGATCAGGAGGTCGTCGTCCATGAAGCCGACATTCGGGTCTCCATGGCTGTAGACGGCATCCGCTGCAACTCCCAGGCCGATGAGGACGCTGCCACCCGCGTGGGCGTGGTCAGCCGGGTCGAAAGCGTAGCCCACGTCATGCAGGAACCCCAGGATGTAGAGCTGGCGCGCCTGGTCTTCGGTCTTCCCGAAGATGGTTGTGGCGATCTCGTAGGCACGGTTCGCTGTGGCGTTCATGTGGGCGAGTCGGTTTGGCGTAAGGGGTGTGAGAGTGGTGGTCATGCGCGGGTTCCTTTCAGAGGTTGATGTGAGCGCGGATGTGGTCGAGGCTGACTGGCTTATACACCCACGCGTCCACTCCGACATTGACGTCGAAGCAGCCCCATTCGGGGCGGGTGGGTGTCTGATCGTGGGTGTGTCCGTAGAGGAGGATGTGCGTCTCGTCGCGGGTGAGGGAGTTTCCGTAGAGCACCTTCGGGTCGAAGGCGTTGGACGAGCATCCGGCGGGGACGCCCGTGCGGGCGACCGTGTTGGCGACCTGCGTGGACGGGTAGTGTGACAGGATGAGCGGCGGCATGTCGGCGACCTGGAGGACCATCGTATCGGTGATCGTTGAGAACACTTCCGCGAGGCGCTGTGTCGCCCACTTGGCCTTCGGGTCGTGGTTGCCGCGGATGAGGTGCATGTGTTTGTAGCCGACGCGCCTAGCGACGGGTGTCAGGAGGGTGACGGCGTGGTCGATGTCGCGTTTCCTGCCGAGCGAGAGGTCTCCGAGGATGTAGAGGTCGTCCCCGGATTGGAGGCAGCGTAGGAGGTTGCTGACGATAGCCTGGTCGTGCTGTTCGACGCTGCGAGCTCCACGGTGCACGAGGGCGACGTTCTCGTGTCCGAGGTGCAGGTCGCTGGTGAACCAGTGCGTCATGGGCGAGTGCCTTTCGTGCTTTCGTATTCGGCGACGATGCTGTCGCGTAGGGCGGTGTAGAAGTCTCGGTTGATGGGGTGGTAGACCTCGTAGCGTCGCCCTTTGGAGGGGTTGTACTGTGAGGGCATCCGGAGACTGTAGGTCGCGTCGGGTTCTCTGATGAGGCGCATGTCTGTGATGACGAGGAAGTCACCGATGTAGGCGGCTGCTTCGCAGAGGAACCCGCGTGCTGTTTCGTCGGGGATGTGGGTGATCTTCACGCGCGTGATCTCGGGTCTCATAGGTAGAGCCGTCCTTGTCTGCTGACGATGTTGCCGACGCGGATCTGCTTTTCGACGGCGGCGCGGGGGAAGTATCGGATGGTGTCCTCATAGGTTGCGCCGGGGTGGGCGCGTAGGAACTCGCTGATGGTGGCGGGGGCCTCGTACACGGACTCCGTGACGGCCCCTGTAGGCGCGTGTGTGGCGCGAACGGGCTTCGACGCTACCACTGAGCCTTTGGTGCGTCCTGCGGTGCTCTGTGGGGCTTGCTGAGTGCGACGGCGGCGATCGCTGCTAGCGTCACGACGAGGGGTCTTGCTGCTCGTCGTTTTGGTCTGTGCGGCACGGCTGCGGGTGGCCTTCCGGTTGGGAGCACTTGGCGCTGGCCGTTGACGGTTAGGATCAACACTCATGGCCTCCAGTTCGGAGTCGGGGAAGCTGCTGACGAGAGCCGTGAGGGCATCACCGGTCAGGGGTGCTTCGCCTTGGATTCGTCGTAGCGGCTCAATGTACTCCGAGCGGGTGGCCGGAGTGATGGGGCGCGGGTGGGAGAGGAACGCGAAGCCTTGCTCTCGTTCTGTCTGCTCGAACTCGTCGAACATCTCCTGCATGAGAGTTTCGTAGTCGCCGGTGCCGATCACCCGATTCTGGTGGTAGGTCGTTTGGGCGGCTTGGAGCTGCTGCGCGACGTCGGGGTCGATGTCCAGGATCATGGTTCACGTCTCCTAGAGTCTGTCGATTTCGTCCCAGAGGGAATCGCGGTCAAGGTTGGCACTTTCCTCGGGAGTCAACGCCGGCGGTTCTTCTTCCACGATCGTCCATGCGCCGTCAGCTTGCTCGTCGCGCGTGTCTGGCGCGTCTGGTTCTGGCGTATCGAGGTCTTCGACGACAGCAGGCTTTTCCAGGATGGTGTCCACGACGTCCGCAGTCTCTTCTGGGGCCTTGTCTCTGAACGCGCCGCGGATTGAAGGAGTTCTCTCCTCACGGTTTTCGTCCATCGTGTGACTGTCCTTGACGCGCGAGAACAGTGCTGCTGAGCTTCTACGGCGCTTCCCCCCAGTCTTACGAGGTGCCGGCGCAGGTTCCGGTGCCGACGCGGGGGCGGGTTCTTCTGGACGTCCGAACGGGGCTGCGTGACGCTGCCAGCGATCGGCGGCTGGCGGGGTTGCAGGCGCGGCTGGCTCTTCGGCGGGACGCGCAGGGTCGAGCTTGTCCCAGTAGCGGCCAATGTAGGACTCGAGGCGTTCCATGCCCTTCGTGTCGGGGGCGAGGACTGCTGCTCGCAGGTACGTGGGTGTGCCGTCGTTGATGTCGGCGATGCGTACTGCCACGTCGCCGGCGTTGGAGAGCTTGTAGGGGAACTCGCTGGCCGAGTTCAGGCCGAGGTTTTCGGCGGCGCTCGCGTCGCTGGCTGACTTCGCGGTGATGCGCACGGAGATCAGCTCGGACACGCTCTTGGGGATCACGTCGTTCTTCACGCGGTGGGGGATGAAGATGGCGCGCATACCCAGGGCCGGGAACTCGGACACGAACCGCTCGATGAGCTCACGGTACTCGCGAGCGTCTTCCTTGCCCATGGCGTTGGCGAGGGACATCATCTCATCGAGGACGACGTACAGGAACGGGAACGTGACTTCAGGGTGGTCGCGTCGGAACTCGAGGACGTTGACGTACCCGTACTGCCGCATGATGTTCTTGCGTCGTGGGGCCTCGGTGTTGACGAGGTAACGGAGCATGTCGATCACCGAGTCCACGGTGTACTCCTTGCGGCGCACGTGCGGCAGGTTGTAGTTGGCATACTCGCTGATCTGGTTCTTCGGGTCACCGATGTACAGGTGCAGGTCGTTGGGGCTCATGTAGGCGCACATCTGGTTGAGGATGAGCTTGACGATCCACGACTTACCGCTTCGAGGTTCACCGGAGACGACGATGGCAGGTGCCTTGAGGAGATCCACGTACTCGACTTTGCCGTCGCCGGTAGTGCCGATAACGACGGGCATCTCGTTCTTGGGGTCGCGCACGAACTTCTGCGCGTCGGTGGACGATGCGTACATGTCCGCGAGGGAGATCATGTCGATCTTCGTTCCCTTGTAGATGCTGATAAACGCGCGAGACCCGGACTCGGCGCTGGTTGCGTAGGCGTTGGGGTATTCGAGGTTGCCGTTGTCGTCGTACTTGTAGATGTTGGCGACCTCATCGGCGATTGCCTGGGTCTTCATGCGGGGGGTGCGGCTGATCGTCAGCTTGAACATGAAGGGGTTCTCGGAGGAGTCCTTGAGGTCTGGGAGGAGATCCTCGCGGGTGCCGACCTGCTTGGCTGCGTCGCGGATGAGCTCAGCCCAGATCGCCCACTCTGCGCTGCCTTCACGGATGTTGCGCATATCTGCGAACTTAGGGCTGATCGACGGCAGGCCCTTCGTTAGGGTCTCGTAGATGAACTGGCGGGTCTGGGTGCCCTTCTTCATGTCCAGGTTCTCGAGGTCGGACTCGAGGGCCTCGTAGTCCACATCCTCGACTGGTTCCTCATCGGGGATGAGGTCACTCCAGTCCCAGCTGTCCGATTCATGCTCAGGCTCGGGGGCGGGGGCGCTCGCGGGTTCTGGCTCGTCGAACACGGGAAGGGGCTGAGGCTCAGAGACGGGGGCAGGTTCTGGCTCGGGGGCCGGGCGGCGCAGCTGCTCGCGCACGTCGTCTTTCTGGTCAATGAGGTAACCGCCAGCGAAGGTCGCGATACCGACGAGGGCGGAGACGGCTGCACCGACCAGAATGTAGTAGCCAACGGTGAGTGCCGGCAGGAAGTTCGACAGGAGCCACATGCCCGCGCCCGCTACTGAGACGACGCCGCTGGTCTTCATGGTTGTAGCGCCCATGCCGCTCACGGACGCCGCCGTATGGTTCTTTGCTGCGACTACGGCGGCTTTCGTGAACTCGTAGGAGTTGCGGCCAGCTTTCGACGCTGCCTGATGCGCAGCCTGGCTGATTGCCTCTGATGCTGTCTGCGGCTGCTGTCCTGACTGGCCGAAGGACGCGGGCGGCGGACCCTGCTGGCCGAAGGATGGGGAGAACGGGTCAGCGGACGGGCCTCCGAACGGCGACGGGGAAGACGAACCGAAACCGGAGCGGGAGGACCCGAAGGGGTCCTTACTGCCGCCGCCGAACGGGCTGTCGAAGGAGGACGAGCGCGACGAACTACCGAAGGGATCCAGAGCAGGGGCGCTGGAGGGTCCGGAGTCCATGCCCCAAACTGAGTCATCGCCCATGCCGGGCGCGAACTCAGGTTCCTGGTTGCGGGCGTTGAAGCGTGCGAGCGCGTCGTCGCCGTTGGTGGGGATGGCCATAACCGTTAGGCCTTTCTGTGAGTTAGCGGACTGTGATGAGAGCGATGGCGAAGGCGACGACTGCGACGATGCAGGAGATCGCGTGGAAGCCGTTGCGGTACTTCTCGTCGAGGTCTTTGAGGGAGTGGACTGCGACGTTGCTCAGAATCAACAGCATGGTGAGAATGGACCAGATCATCGGTTCGAGTCCTTGTACTGCTCGCGGATGTAGGTTGCCACGTCAACGCCGTCGGTGTTGCGCAGGAGGTTGTCCAGATCCTTGTCGATGGAGACGAGCCACCCGCTGTTCTGTGCGGGGTAGCGCTGGACGGTGAGGTCGAACGTCACGTCACGCATGGGAGCGTCGCCTTCTTGCGGGCCGGTGGTTTGGAGGTGATCGACGGCCTGCTGGTAGGCGTTGGTGACGTACGTGTACACGTACTGGTCACCCTTGCTCGTATCGCTCTCGCCCTTGTTGTAGTCGCGGAGGTTCTGGAAGATCGTGTCACGGTCTTTGGTCCAGAACGTCTTGTTGGTGAAGTCGAGCATCTTGGCGCGCACCGTGTAGACCTGCTTGTCGGTGGAGAAGTTCGCGCCGCGGGTGACGGACTGGACCTGTAGGGATAGGAGGCCGAGGCGGTAGCGGTCGCGCTGGTACTGGTCCTTGTAGTCTGTGCTCGCTGCCGTGTCGGTATCGAAGAAGTCCGCGTAGGTCATCGTGACGGACGATCGACGCGAGCTCGCTTCAGCGGTGGTGAAGTCCAACGTGTTCAGAGCACGCAGGTAGGCGTAGGCAACCTCGTCGGGCGGGGTGTCGGGGCTGCCCAGGGACAGGAGGGTACCGTCCACATCCCAGATGAACCCAGGCTTCGGGGTGCCGTACTTCTCCCGTAGGCTGGGCTGCTGGTTCATGAGGAGCTGGTCAACACCATCGGGGCCCGCAGACTCGGACGCGGATGGGGCGGAACCGGACTGAGCGAGGGCACGAACCCGCTCTTCGTTCGCGCGCGCTGAGGACGCTGAGTGCGAGAACCAGTAGCCCACGGCGATGACGAGGACGAGGGTTACGGGGAGGATGATCTTCCACTTGGTGCGCACGAACTTGACGACGCGCTCAAAAGCGGTGAGGTCTTCCTCCTCGTCACCCATGTTGCCGGCCACTGCGGGCTGCTGTGGACGCGGCGCGGGACGGGGGGCTGGCGTGGGGGCCTGCGGGCGCTGTGGGGGGCGCTGCTGGCCGGAGGAGGAGGCAGTAACCTTCATTTCGTCTCCCTAGTGTGGTGTGTTTCTAGCTGATTAGTCGAGGAGGGCCGAAAAGTCCCAGCCATCCGAGTCGGGCGCTGCTTCTGCTGGCGGCTCGACGGCGGCTTGTTGTGCGCGTCGTGAGCGTCGGCGTAGCGGTGGCCCCTGTTGGAGGAGGTTGTCGATCTGGCGTTGGATGTCGTCGGGATCCTGGAACGCTGTTGCTGCGCTCGAGGCCTCCTCAATGGCGGTGTCCTCGACTGCTTCGACAGAGCCGGTCTTGAACAGCTCGGACTGTGCGATGCCGTCGGGGAGCACCACCTTTCCCAGGGTAACCTCTCCGGTGGACAGCTTGATGACGAACGCGCGCTTATAGGGCGATTCTGGGCCATCTTCGGACGTCTTGCTGGTCGCGGTGGCGAGCATGGTGAGTTCGTCCTTGAGGTAGCCGATGCTGAGCTTATCGGCGATTTCGTTGCGGACGTTCGCGTCGCGGATCGCGCCGATAGCGACCGACTGGACGTTCTCGAAGATCTTGAGCTTCGAGCCTGCGTCCATGAACATCGAGGGCTGGTTGCTGATGATGAGGTTGATGTCGCCCATCTTGCGGCCACCCGTGATGGCGGTACCGAGGATGCCGGCGGCGCTGGGGAACTCGGCCCAACGCTGGAGCTCTTCCCACACGGTGACGTTGAACTTGCCCTCGCGCTTGCAGGTCAGGGAGCGAACGTGGTGGATCGACGCTGCGGACAGCTGAGAGAGCTGTAGCTGCACCTCGTCCACCATGACGGTGGCCTTCGACTTCATGCCGAAGGAGCATAGGACGACGCGGGCGTTGGCTACGTCTTCTGTGGAGACTCGGTTGGAGAAGACGCTGGCGCGGGAGCCGTCGGGCTCGAAGTACTCGGCGAGCTGGGCGCGCACGAACGTGAGGGACTTGATGTAGTCCTCGTCGCTGGCGCGGTAGTCACCCATAGTGGCTCCTCTGCGTAGTGCTTCGTGGCCGTCCTTGATGACCTGGTAGACGCTGTAGAGGGTGAGGCCCTTGCTGTTCTTCCAGGTGCGTGCGTCGTTGCCGAGCACGCCCGCGTTGCGGTAGACGACGCTGATGGCGTTCTTGAGGATGCTTTCGGCCCACTGGTAGGTGTGGAGGTGGGATCCCATGAGGGCGCTGAGGTAGGAGAGCGTGTAGTTCACGCCCAGGCCGTAGGTGCCGTTTTCGGCGTCGATTGCGAGGTCGCCGGAGCTCATGATCTCAACGGGGTCGAAGTAGCTGCCTTGGCCTTCAGCCATGTTGAGGATGAGGCAGGAGTCGTGGTTGGCGTAGAAGCTGACGAGAGGCGTGTACTCGTCGCCTTCCACGTCGTTGATAGTGAGTCGGACTCGGGAGTACTTCATGAGCTCGTTGAGGAGGTTCTTCACAAAGAAGGACTTACCGCCGCCCGTTTCGGCGATGACGACGAAGTTTTCCGCGTCCACGTCGTTCTCACGGAACTTGTAGAGGACCGGGTAGCCGGAGTTCACGTCGCGGGCGATGTAGGAGCCATGTGTGCCGATACGGCCCTGGTCGTAGCCGGTGAAGCGGGCGATGATCTCGTCGGAGAACACGTTCTTTCCGACGCGACCGAAAGCCTTGCGGCTGTGGTCCATGCTGAACGGGGAGAACGCGGCGGTGAAATCTGTGAGGTGCTGGACGACGCGGTTGACGGTGATGCCGTTGCGGGTGCAGAACTGCTCGATCTTCTCGAGTGATTCGTCGAAGTCTTCGCCGCGGATGCCCATAACGGTTGCGTGGCAGCGGTACTCGAAGAACTCGAGCTGTCGGTCGGCGCTGGTTGCGTTGGAGAGGTAGACGATGCTCTCTTCACGCCACTGGTCGCGTGCGAGGTCGGTGCGGTTCTTCTGGTACTCGAAGGCGTTGTCGTCGAGGCCCTTGTTCTCCTCAGCGGTGTTCTTGTAATTGCGTAGGAGTGCCTTGAGTTTGGGGTCTTCCCAGTCGATCGTAGTGGGGATGCTGTAGTCCATGAAGAACATACGCATCGTGGGGTGGAGGCGCTTGCGCATCTCGGCGCGGAACCTCATGGGCAGCGTAGTGCCATAGCCGTCGAAGGACAGGAAGACAACAAGGTTGTCCTTGCCGGAAAAGGCTGCGCGGTTGTTCGTATAGAGGTTGTAGTCGCGCTCGGGGAATGTGCGCGAGTCCTGCATCTGGCTGTTCGTTGTGAACACGTCAGCCCACAGGTGGTACCAGGCGATCCTGTTCATGAGATCCCAGCGGCCCACTTTCTTGGGGCGTCCGGGTTCGTGGATGCGGCCTCCGAAAAGGAGGCGCACGAGCGGGTTAGTCTTCTTTGTTACTGCCGTGGTCATAGTTGCGTCTGTTTCCTTATGAGCGGGTGGCCACGCTGCCGAAACCCTCCATGAGGGCTTCGTACTGGCTGGTTAGCTGGGCGTAGGCGCTGATTCTGCGGTTGGGATTGTCTGGGTACTGGGTGAACATGGGCACGTAGGTGAGTGTGCCTGCGTATCGGGTGTGTGAGGTGATGAGTCGTTCCAGGGGGAAGTTGACGTAGCCTGCGATGGAGCTGAGGCCGTTCACTGCGTACACCGTGCGAGATGTATTGCCGATCACCATGTGGGAGTGACTGTGCACTGTACGGTCCACGCAGATGACGGCGTTGTAGCGATTGTCCTTGATGAGCTTGTCGAGCAGGAGTGCCGCGGTGGGCTTGCTCGTGAAGACCACAGGGGCGTGCAGCGCGGGGTCACCGTCGGACATGGAGTCCTCAACCCAGGGGAACTCTCGGTAGTGTGTGCGTGTTACCTCGGAGGGGGACTCGATGAAGATGAGGCGGGGCCGCATGTTGAGTCGGTCCTGGAGGTAGTCTCGGAGTCCGAGCATGAAGCTGGTCAGGTACTTCATGTGTCCGAGGTCCTTGACTCGGTAGATGGGCTTGTTCCCTTGGTAGTTGACCGGGGGGAAGTTCGTGATGCGCGGACCCGCGCTTCCCTCCACGTGAGCGCTATTGATTTGAGCTTGAGCTGCTGTGAGCGCAGCCTTAGAGTTACGCGCATACGTCTTGAGGTCTGCAAGGCTGTTGTTCATGTCGTTGAGGATCCCGACAGACACCTCTGCTTGCTCACGACGTTCCTCTTCGGAGCGCTCGTATGCTGCGACGACGTTGGACGAGGACTGAGCGACGATCTTGAGGGTCGCACTCGGCAGATTCTTCCCCTCGCTGACTGACTCGTGGAACGCTCGGAGGATGTTCTTGTCGCCGGATACGTCGTCGGCGAGCATGAGGTCGGTCCCTGACGTCAGGATGCCCTCGAGGATGTCAGGGCTTTCTAGGAGGTAGGAGTCCGCGTAGATCGTGCCGTTCAGCCCGGTGATGGCCATGGCGAGTGCTGTGTCTGGCTCATCGTTGATATAGACAAGCTGCGCGTCTTGCAGTCGCGGATCCTTGAGAGCGGCGATCGCTTCAGGAGCGTCCTCCTCCGTGTCGTGGATGACGACGGCTTCGACGGTCAGAGCGCTCGGTGTCGTCGCGAGGAAGTCGCGGATGGATGCGGCGATGAGCCAGTCAGGGAACCTGTCTGGCTGGATCGTCTTGGAGATGAGGGCTTTCATCGCTGCGCCCCTGTGAGTGCTTCGATCTGGCGGATGAACGGGTCACGGTCCCACACGATGCGAGAGGCGACCTTAGTGAGGAAGTCGAGGGTGTACGGGTTCGCGCCGCCTGGGTGCAGCCATGCCGTCTTGGAGAGCAGGCGGCAGAGCTTGTTGCTGATCTGGTCGGAGTCGTAGATCGTGTTCAGGAGGGTCGCGAACCCTTCTGGGGAATCCTGGGAGGCTAGGAAGTGCACCTGGGTGGGGTGCGCGTCGTTGAGGGCAGTCAGGAATGCCTCCGTCTTCCCGGTTGCTTCCAGGGGAACATCAACGACCGTGTAGTCGAAGTGGGAGATGAATGGGATGACGGCCTCGAGGTCGTCAAGGTTCGTGTCTTTGTCCTCTGTTGCCCCATTCGACATGAAGTAGATGCCGCCGTCGAGGAATGGTGAACTCCCCTTCATAGACGGGCTGGTGGCTGTAAAACCGTCAGGGTTCTCAAGGAACGCGAGGATCGGGTGATCGCCTGACTGGAGGTCGATGTAGAGGACGGTGTGCCCGCTCTTGGCGTAGGTATCCGCGAGCGCAGCGCTGTAGTTGGCTGTCTGTTGGCTGTCAGCGGATAGGACGGCGTTGACGCGGGCTCCGGTGCGGAAGATCGGCATGTCTGGGTTCGCCGATGGGGTGAGCCGTGGGGCGTGGGTGCTGAGGGGCTGGAAGTCGCGTAGCTGGGGTGGGGGGCAGGTGATGAGGCGGTCTTCGACGGTGAGGTTTTCGTCGTCGAAGAAGCCGGTGTCCGCGTGGCTTGCGCCTGCTGCACCGAGGCTAAGGAGGCCGTCTGGGATTGCACTGGCGGCGCTGTAGGTGCGGTCGTCGCTGATGGGCTGCGAGGTTAGCGTAGGGGACGCGATGCGTGTGTTGGTGTAGGTGTCGGCGACGTCCTTGAGTGGCAGCGTGAGGAGGTCCGCGAGGAAGGAAGCCTTAATGTTGTCTGCCAACGGGATGACGAGGCTGTGGGGGTGGTTGACGTTTGCTCGATACTGGCTGATTCGATCCTCGCGCGCCTTCTTCACGAGGGCAATGCTCTCGATCTTCTCAGCTTTGCCGAGGAAGATGTTGAGGATCTGGAGGTTGGTGTCCAGAATGCCGCCGGTACCAAGCGTGGTATCACCATCGAAGATGATGAGGCGATCGATGTTGATGCTGCTCGCGTCGGTGCTGGAGTAGCGTCCGTTCAGTTCTACGACGGAGTTGAACACCTCGTAGGAGTTTGAATCGACCTGGCTGCGGACGCTGCGGAGGAGCGCGTCTGCGGATGCCCTATCAACGATGAGCGCGATGTTCATGGCCTTTTTCACGTTTCTATAACCTTTCAGTGCCCGTTACTGGATGGGGGTGGTAGTGCCGTCGGCGTGGATGATGCGCGTGGGGCGCAGGAAGCGCCTGTAGTTGACCTGGCCTGTGGATTGACGGATCGCGTCGGACGCGGAGAACGTCAGGAGTGCGAAGTACTTCTTCGCGAGGGCACCGATCTCGTGCGGGGGCATGTATGAGGATGATGCCCAGTTGGCTTCTCCACACAGTGCCGCTTTGAAAGCGATTGCCGCCTCATGCAGATCCTCGTAGCTGCCAGTGCCTTTGGTGGTGGCCAAAAGGAACACGTCGCCAGGTGTGGTGGCATGTTCCTGGAGGGCCGCTAGATTCTCGTAGGTGGGGCGTAGCACATCGTCGCGCAACGAGGGGTTCTCAGTGTTGGCGAGGTCTTCGTTGAGGCCTTCGACGCGCTCGTCTTTACCGATAACGCCCATGTAGTCGATGTGGCCGACCATGATGCCGCGTCTGCCGGCTTCGCGCATCGCGTATGCATAGCCCTCGTAGTGGTTGAACACCGCCTGGGGAGTGTCGTTTCCGACGCGGGAACCTTTGTTGGCGTGAATGAAGATTCCCATGCGTCCTCCGGTCTTGAAGTAGCAGACGTAGGGAGGTGTGTTCTCAATCCGGTAGATGCCCCATAGGCTACTGAGGGGCATCCGGTAGTCGTTGGCGAGCTGTTCCATGAGGTCAGCTCGGAACTCGCGCTCCTCGAGGATAATGTGCCGGATGATGAGCGACGCGATCGCCGGAATGAGGACGATACAGACGATCAGTTTGGCTCCGAGGCCTGCGCCTGAGCCAATCATGTATGCGATGTCCAGGAAGAGGGCGATTGCGCCTGCGCCTGATGCCATGTAGAGGCGGTTGCGCCACCGCTCTTTGCCGTTCACTTGCGGCTTGTCGAGCGTCAGGGGGATGGAGATAGACTCGTCTCCCACCTGCGGCCGCATATCGCTTCGTTCATTCATGTCTCTATTTTACCGTGTTTTTGACGGTAAAGGCTGGTATGTGGGGCGTGTGTCCTGCTGTAGTTCCGGTCTGCTATGGCGTGCTATTGTGCATTGTAGTTCACCGGCGCATAGAGAAAGGGGAAGGAGGGTCGCGTGGTGCTTGAGGCCGTCAAGGTCGCGCTTGACCCTTCTCCTGCGCAGGAGCGGTTGCTACTGTCACACGCTGGCGCGGCCAGGTTTGCGTTCAACGCGGGTCTCGCGCGCGTCAAGGAAGCGCTGGACGCGGGCGCGAAGCCTGAGTGGTCTTTCTACTCGCTTCGCAAGTGGTGGAACGCCAACAAGGACGCGCTCGCTGTCAACGATGACGGTGTGATCTGGTGGGCCGAGAACTCCAAGGAAGCCTACAGCTACGGCCTCGAGGCCTTGGCGAAGGGTTTGTCGAACTGGGTGAAGTCCCGCAAAGGCGTGCGGAAGGGCCGCCGCGTCGGCTTCCCGAAGTTCAAGTCGAAGGATAAGGCCGCACCGCGTTTCGCTTATACGACCGGTGCGTTTGGTCTCATCCACGGTGATCCGAAGGCTCTGCATCTGCCGAAGGTCGGTCGCGTGCACTGCATGGAGAACGTGACCGAGCGAGTGAACGGGGTGCGGGTGCTGCGTATGACTGTCTCGCGCCGTGCGGGCCGCTGGTACGCGAGCTTGACCGTCGAGCGTGAGGAGCCTGCGGTGCGTGAAGCGCCGCGGGGCGGCGCAGTCGGCGTAGACTTGGGCATCAAGACCCTCGCCACCCTCTCGGACGGGACGGTCATCGAGAACCCACGCTGCCTCGCAGCCAGCGAACGGCGATTGAAGCAGGCCCAGAAAGCGTTGAGCCGCAAGACCATGGGCTCGAACCGGCGCGCCAAGGCCAGGGCGAAGGTGGCGCGCATCCACGCCCATGTCGCGAACCAGCGGCTCGACGCGATACACAAAGCAACGACCTGGCTCGCCGAAACGTACTCGGAGATCAGTATCGAGGATCTGAACGTTGCCGGCATGGCCAGGAACCACCATCTCGCTAAGGCGGTAAGCGATGCGTCGTTCGGCGAGTTCCGCCGCCAGTTGGAGTACAAGACCGCACGCACCGGGGCAGCACTGCACGTCGTGGACCGCTGGTACCCATCCAGTAAAACCTGCTCGAAATGTGGGAGAGTGAAAGCCAAGCTCTCCCTCGCCGAGCGCGTCTACAAGTGCGACGGCTGTGGCCTCGTCATGGACCGTGACCTGAACGCGGCCATCAACATCCGTGTCGCCGGGAGTGCCCCGGAGACCGTAAACGCGCACAGAGGGACCAGAAGTCGGAGCAACCAACACGGTTGCGCAACGCAAGTCCCAACGAAGTGCGAACCAAGCCGACGCGGTGGGAAACCACGCCGGCTTGGAGCGGACGGCCGCAAGACCGTCCTGCAAACTGCAACAAAGTAGTTTGCAACGGTGCGTGTTATCCGAAGTGGACGTAGCCGGTGACCCACTGGTTGAGGTAGCCCTTCTGGAAGCCGACGTCGTGGGTTGCTGCCGAGGACTCGTCGGGGGAGACGTTGAGGCCGGTTGCGCCGTAGTCGGAGGCGTGGACGATCCATCCGTCACCGACGTAGATGGCGACGTGGCCGGGGCCCGTGATGATGTCGCCGGGGGTGAGGACTGATTCGTCGCCGTTGTAGGGGGTGGCGTGGGCGGCGAAGAAGGCGCTGTTGGCTGATAGGAGGCTGGTGACCTGAGCGGAGGATGACTGTCCGACGACGATGCGGTCCTGGTCGGCTCCGAGCTGGACGGGGTTGCCAGAGTCGTCCATGGTCCACCCGGACATGAGGAGTAGGGCGCTGACCCAGCCGGAGCAGTCGTAGCCGCTGGGGCCGCGGCCTCCCCAGTCGTAGGAGTAGTAGCCCTGCGCGGGGAGGTTCGCCATGGCGTACTTGGCGTTCGCGAGTATGGCGGGGCCGATCTGGCTGGGTGATGCGGCGACTGTGGGGACGCCGTTGCCGCCGTCGTAGGCGTTCACTGCGGCTGCTGCGCTGACGGTGGTGCCCCCGTTACTGTTGCCGATGCCCATGACCTCGGGGGAGACCTTATCGGACAGGTTGGTGAGCCAGAACCAGCCGCCGCCAGCGATGACGAGCGCGAAGATCGCGAAGATCGCGAGGACGGTCACCCAGCCCACCATGACGAGGCTGAGGAGCGCATCGACGGCGCGGGCAGCGAACTTGATTGCCCCGAGGGTTGCCTGTCGGGCGATGCGCACGATCTTGGTGGAGTCGCTGTTTTCGCTGCCCGTCGCCTTCACTGTCCCCTCGAGGGCCGCCTTGGAAGCGACGTCTGCTGTGGCGACGGCGGCGTTGAGGCCAACCCGGGCGGTGAGGGCGACGATCTTGAGGGAGATCGACAGGCACAGGAGCAGGAAGGAGAGAATCACTTCTGGTCCCCCTTCTTCGCACCCCCTGAGCTCTTCCCGCCCACGAGCTTCTTAGCACCTGCCTTGATCTTGGAGTTGATGCTGGAGGCAGTGCTTTGAGTCTGCTTCTCGGACGACTGGGGAGTATCTGCGAGTGCGTCGCGTCGGATCTTGTCAGCGAGGTCGGAGCGTCCGAGCTTTTCTTGCATCTCGGCTTCGGCCTGTGCTGTCTGGATCTTCGTCTGGCGCGTGCTGGTTGCAGCGGCTTCGGCCTGCGCTTCCTGCGCCTTCTTATCCTGGCTGCGTTGCGCGATCTGCTGGCCCGCGTTGACGGTGCCGCCAACGACGTTGGAGAAGCCCTGACGCATTGCTGCGCCGATACCGCCCACTGCTGCGATCTTCGATAGGGCGCTGCCGAACACGCCGGAGACGCTGTTGTACGCAGCTGTGGCGTAGTGGCGCACGTCCTTGAACACTCCCCGCAGGGTACGGAAGTACAGGAGGGACACGATGATGTTGAGCGCACAGATCGCGAGGAGAGCGAACACCGGGTCGCCGAGGCGCACGGATGAGCTGAGCTGGCCGGTCACTCCATCGACGGGATCACCCATGAGGAGGCTGATACCCCACGTCATGCCGAGCGTGATGAGGAGGAACATGACTAGAGGCCGGAGGATCGCTCTGCACGCCTTGGAGACCAGTTTCCCATCGGTCGCTTGGAAGACGGCGGCGAGGAGGAAGACGAGGGCGCACACGGCGATCGCGAGGAGCGTCCCGTACTTCAGGAGAGGCACCACGTAGATGCTCAGGAAGTCCGTGATGATGAGCATGACGGAAGTCGTCATGGAGGACTCCTGTGTGACCTGCTTGTAGAAGTTGTAGTCACCGGCCTCGAGAGCATCCTTCTGGAGGCTGTTCGACAGGATGAGACGCAGGTAGGAGTCGTAGGAAAAGTTCTTGAGCTCGTAGGACTGCGGGTAGAGCTGCACGCCCTGCTTGAGGCCGAAGAACTCGGTGTCAGAGAAAGCCCGGTTGAACTCGAACGTGGTGAGCATCGAGGTCGCGCTGTTGAGCACACTATCCTGGAAGGAATAGTAATTCAGCATCTCGTTGAACGGCTTGCGGCTGTTCTCGAGGACGCTCATGATGCGCGATTCGACGCTCGTCAGGTCGGCCTTGGTGAGGCCGTAGGCGTTCATCTCGGACGGAGAGAACACCATGGGGCGCTCTTCAGGGTACGAGGCCGGGTCGAGCGGGTCGGTGATCGTGTAGGTCTTGCCGTTGTGGCGGATCGTCTGCTGCTTGGCGTAGGAAGCGTCGTAGAGCTGATCGACCCATGCGGAGTGCATGTTGGCGAGCTGGGAGACGTTGACGTTCTGCCAGTACTTCTGGCGGTTCTCGGGGTCGTCGCGGAACTCTGAGTCGTGGCCTGGCTCGAACGGGAGGTTCGGGTAGGTCTTGAGGCTGTAGCGCTTGTCGTACTCGACGACGACGTTGTTAGCTGCCTTGAGGTAGGGGATGGTGTAGGTGAACAGTTCCTTCATGCCCAGGTAGTCCTTGAGCTCGCCATCGTTGTCGGCGGTCTCGTCCTCGTTCTCCCCGGAAGCGTTGTTGTAGAAGAACCCCTGGTTGGGCTTGTTCAGGATCATGTCCTTGTAGCCGCCGGACGCGCTGTTCTTCGCAGAGAGGCCGTGATCGTACGTGTACCAGGAGAAGTGGTAGTACGGGGACTCAGATGCGAGAGCGAAGGCCCCCAGGCCGTTGTAGTCGGCGTCCGTGTAGGTCTCGTCGTCGGGGTTGTAGCCGGCGGGGTTGGCGGTCTTGATCTGCTCGCGCGCGGACTTGCCCTGCGTGTAGGTGCCGAGGCTGAACTGGTATGCGCCGCCGGGGATGCCCACGTGGTCGTTGTAGGACAGGTTGTCGAGCTTGTTCACGTCGGCGAAGTGGTCGGCGACGATCTTGCTGGACAGGATGGGCGTGATGTAGGACAGGGTTGCTGGGTTGGAGTCGCCGGTGGGACGGTTCGCGAAGCCGGACCCCATGTAGGTGTCGAGGTCAGCCTTGTAGTTCTTGTAGCTGTCCTTGAGTCCCTGTGGCCAGTTGTCGGTGGCGGGGTCGGTGTTGACGGGGGCTTTGCCGTCGCCTCGGGCCGCTACGCCGAGGTAGGTGTAGCGGGAGGAGTTGGAGATGTCCACGTAGGAGCGGTACAGGTACGTGGAGTTCGGGTCGTCGAGGTAGGTTTCGCCGCCGTATGCCTGCTGTGTGGCGCTGTTGAGGAGCTTGGCGAGGCTGGGGCTGTTCTGCGTGGCGTTGGCGAGGTCCTTGCCGTATTCGACGGCGGTGCGCTTCTTGGGGGACTGCCACTTCAGGAGGATGTTCTCTCCGCCTCGGTTGCTGATCGAGTTGGCCTTACCGTCGGTGCCGTCGGACACGAAGGTTCCCATGTCGGCACTGTTGTTGAACACGGTTTGCAGATAGTTCGAGTAATCATCGCCTGCTGCGGCCTTGTCGATCTCCGTGGCGTACGTCTGGTGCGTGATGACGGCCCAGTACGTGAACTTCTGGCTGTATACGGCGTTGCTGAAACGGTTCGCCGTATTCACGACCGCGTTGATGGTCGGGAAGATCGACAGGGCGATGACGACGAACACGGCGAATGAGCCGAGTGCTTGCTTCCAGCTCATCATGCTCATGACGGCGTAGACGCACAGGATGATGAGGATGATGAGGAGCAGGTAAACGACGTGATCGTTGTAGACGCGGATCAGCGTGTCAGTCCAGGACAGGTCGTGCAGGTTGGGTGTGGACACGTACCCGGCGAATCCCGTGTATCGTGTGGTGCCCTGGACGATGCTGATTGCCTGGGTGCCGGTCATGTCGTCGTGCCAGCGGATGAGCAGGCCAGAGATCTTGCTCGTGATGAGCTGGGACGCGTATGCCGTGTACTCCCAGTTGGGGTTCAGGATGAAGTACAGGTAGTTGGTGATCGCATCGGCCTTCTCGTTCTTCACCTGCGCGGGGTCGGCCTCGAGCTTCACGTCGGACTTGACGGTGGGGAGGGCGGCGTTGTACTTCCAGCCCATCTTCTGGTTCACCTTGTCGTCGCCGAATGCGGCCATGACGTAGCTGGCGTAGAGGCTGACGGCGGTGGGCTTGGGCATCGATGCGGCGGTCTGGGCGAGGTTCGACGCGGGGTCGAGGGCCTTCTGCCAGGCGTTCGTGGCCGTGTTCTTGTCGAGGTTGCCGGCCTTTGCGAAGACACCGCCGGAGGGCGCAGTGATCGCGTCCTGGTACATGCCGTCTTCGGGCACATCGCCCTTGAATGCCTGGATGTCGTCGAGGACGACCATCTTGTTGACGACGTAGATGGACTCGGCGGCCTTGTTCTTGTGCGCTCCGACCCACTCATCCTTGATGAACTTATCCTCCGACTGGTACAGGGGAGTCCAGGTGCGCATCAGGGGGATCGTGTTCTGGTTGTTGTCGCCGAACATGTTATGAACACCCGAGTCGGATGCGAGGCCGGCGTTCTTATACTTGTCCTTGACCTGCTTCTCTAGCTTGTCCTTGAGGTCGCTCCACGAGTCGGAGAAGTAGCCGTCGTTGGCCGTCGTATCGCTGGCGGAGCCTGGCTGCGCCTTGCCGAAGAACGCGCCGAGTGGACGGTATGTGTCGTCGGCGGAGCTCAGACTGTTTGCGATGCGGTCGATCGCGTACCCGTGGTCGTAGGTGCTGGTTCCTTCCCATGGCGTGCGCATCTGCCACGAGAGGTTCGACAGGACTAGGTTCTGGAAGCTGACGGTGTTGAACGCTGCACCGGGAGCGTAGCTGGTGCCTGATGAATCGACCTTGGTCCATGTGCTGGGGTTCATGGACGCGGGGATCGCGACCCACGTGTGGTTGGGGCCGCGGTAGACGATGTCACCGAACGGGCTGATCGCCATTTTCCCTGAGAACGTGGACTGTTCCAGGGCCGAGTCGTTGAGCGCCTTGGTGGCGGCAGTGGCGTCGATGCCTTCTCCGTACGCGTCGGACTCACTCTTGGAGAAGTTGACGTCGGCGACGGACAGGTCGAACAGGCTGGAGCCGTACCCGTTGCCGAGGTCGGTCATGGCGAGGGCCTGGTAGAGGGCGGCAGTGGAGGGGGTGATCTTCTCGCCGCGTGGATCCCAGATGAACGCGGGGATGGTCTTGCCGTTCACCTGGTAGACGAGGGCGTTCCACTTCGCTTTACGCGCGGGGTCGTCAGAGCCGAAGTAGCGGTAGCTCTCTTCTGTGGAGTCTCCACCTGTGACCATGCGCATGAAGGAGCGCCAGTCGGTGGGGTAGGAGTCGTTGACGGTCCAGGACGCGTTTTGGTCCCAGTAGTCGCTGTCGCTGTATGCGAAGGACAGGTCTACGCTGCCCTGCCAGACGTTGCCGATGATGTACGCAGCAACGGAGTCGGCGGAGTCGGCACTCATGCCGACGGTGGACTGTAGGGCGCTAGACACGGACTTCTGTGTCGCGTCGCGAGCGTCGGCGTCCTTCTGCATGATTGAGCCGTTGTAGTTGAACTGGCTCTGGAAGGGAACATAAAAGTTCGACGCGAAGGTGCCGAGGATACGAAGCTCTTCCGGCTTGAGAGAAGACGCATTGGTGTCGGAGAGCTTCTGGTTCTTAGCTAAGTTGATGATCGCAGCGGTGCGGCTCGTGGCGTTGCCGCCCGTGGGGGTTTTCTCGTCGGCTGCGAACGCTGCGGGGGCGATGATAACGCCGCTCGTGACGACGAGTGCCATGAGGAACATGACGACGCGGGGTGCTGTCTTCTTGATGCGGCGCGCGATCGCGTTCATAACGCTGCGAATCTTCTTCATCTGCTCAACCTTTCTTAGTTCACTCCTGCGACCTGGAGGAACCACCCCATGATCTCATACATACTGCCGTTAATGAGGTAGATCAACGCGATGGCGAGTCCACCCATGACGAAGACCCTCCGCTTGAACCAGATCCACAAGGCGCTCTTGTTGCTGTCCATTTCTTCTCGCACTGCTTGTCGTGCTGCGGAGGAGATGAACCTGCGGGTAATGCCCTTGTCTGCGTCGCCGACTTGGAACACGGGGATCGCGATGAAGGCCAGGTCGATGAAGAGGCTCGTCGTCACGAAAACGATAATGAGGATCGCGACGACCCCCAGGAAGGTGCTGAATGGGCCAGTGAAGGGCTTGAGGAGCGCCATAGCACTGTAGAAGTTCGCAGATGCGTCAGTCGTTAGGTTGCTGACTGCTGCTGAGACCTTGCCGTCCTGCTGGCTGATGAAGGAGTAGAGCTTGGACTTACGCTGCCCGCCGAGGCCGCTCTTGCTGGTGGCCGACAGTGCGGCCTGCATGAAGGTCTGCTTGTCCTTGTTGTCGAGCTTGTTGTACGTCGTAAAGTCGAAGCTGACGGATCCTTCTTTGGCGTCGTATGCCATGATCTCGGGGGAGTTTTTGAGGCTCCGGTTCGCTTCGGTGACGATCGCGGAGATATTGACATCGTTCTTGGCGATGTAGGTGGTGGCGCGCACGTTGTCGTCCGCGAAGGCTGGCCCGACAGAGAGGATGAGCGCGACGAGGGTAGCGAGGAGCACCAGGAGCGCCTTGCGGGGTCCTGCGAGTGTCTGCGTGGGGGTCATTGGGTCGAATTGCCTTTGCGTGAGCGTGTGCGTGTTGCGGATAGTGACGAGGGCAGGGGAGCTGGCGTATGCTCCCCCACCCTCGAGAGTTTCAGAAGAGGGCTCCGGTCACAAGATCCATGGCCGTGCCAACGAGGCTCCACATGAGGTTGTAGGCCAGGAAGCACAGGGCAAAGCCAACGGCCAAGTACTTCCAAAACGCCTTCTTGAAGTAGAACCAGACGGCGTTCTGGCCGTTCTCCTCAGCTTCGACAGCCTTTCTGGCTTGTGTCGAGACGATCTTGGCGCTCGCCTTGCGCAGCGCACCGCCAGCTCCATTACCACCGTCGCCGCCACCGTTGGCAACGGCATCGGAGAGCATCTGGAAGGCGGGGATTGTGATGTAGGCGAGGTCAATGACCGCGGAGATCGTCGTGCCAGCCAGGATCAGGATGGCCAGGAAACCCAGGAAGGTAGACAGCGGGCCGCTGAATGGTGCGAACCAGCGCGCACCGCCGTCAAGGTCGGCGTACACGCCGCGAGACAGAGTCGCAGTCAGGATCTTGGAGCCGAGGCCCGAGTTGGAGCGGAGCTCCTTGAACCAGTTCTGCTTTGTCTCTGTGCTCACGCCGGAGGACTTGGCGAGAGAAGGAGTGTAGTCCTGAGCGGTCGGCTCAGTGTAGGAGTCCGTCTTGGCCATCAGGTCGTTGGCGAACTGGCTCTGAGCCGAAGACGTCAGCTGCGAGTAGATCGCCTGGTTGATTGTGCCCTCGGGCTTGATAATGTCCGAGCCGTTGACGGTGCCGCCGCCGCTGAGCTGGTAGGAGTTACCAGCCAGGTCCTTAGCGACGGTGGTGCGTAGGGCCTTGTCGGCTTCCTGTGTGGCGTTGCCAGCGCCGTTGCCGTCTGCTGCGGGGAGCGCGCCCGTTGCTGCTGTGACGCTGATCGACGCGCTCGCGGGCGCGGTGACGGGGGCCGCTGTAGCAGCGGTTGTGGTGGCAATGATTGGGGCGACGGCGAGGCATAGCGTGGCGATCGCTGCTCGGCCCTTGCCCAGACGTGGGGAGAGGTTCATTCTTCGGTTTTCTTTCTGTGTCGATTCAGATGATTCAGATGATCTGGAACGATGTGTACGGGGCGATCCATAGCCTGTAGATCAGCCAGCCCAGGAGTCCCAGGTTGACTGCGTGCAGGATGTTGAACACGATCTTCGTCTCCCAAGTGCCACCAGTGGAGAAGAAGCCGGGCTCGCCCTTACGACGGGGTTTGACGTGTGGGATAATCTTGATGCGTTCAGGTAGGACCTTCTTCCTGAGTATCACTCGGTTGATGAAGAGTCCCGTTGCGAACGGTAGCCCCTCGGGTGTGAGTAGGTCGAGGGTGAGGTGGGCGATGAGGCCCAAGATGATTCCTGTGAGTACGAGCTGGGTTAGTGCCTCCCCTAGGTTGGTTGTAAACGGGTCGAGCTGTGTGAGAACTCCGAGGAGGAGCAGGAACGGCAGTTCACTGTGGGTTTGCCACGAGCGATGCCGACAGTCAAGGATACTCAGTATTTGAGCTGTCCGTGACTTGCGTGGGAAAACTCCTCGCAGGGGCTTGGTGAGGTGAAGGATGTGGCTGATCATCCTGGACACGGGATCCTGGGAGGGGATCGAGTGACCGGATCGTTCGCCGACGAGCTTCACCTCATCCCACACGCTGCCGGGGTGGTGGTCGAGGTCGCTTGCCGTGGACCCCCACAGGGCAAACGGGTACAGGACGACCAGCGAGGCGATGGGGGCCGCTTCGATGAGCGGCGCGTGGTGCGCTGCGAGGGCCGTGTACCCGATCATGCAGGCTGCTACGCCTCCGGCGCGGTGGGTTGCTCCCTGCATTAGGCTGTGGCCTCCTGTAGGTCGTTGAAGCGCTGACGGAAGGCGGGGTTGACGCATGTGCGGAACGTCGTGTCGGTGCCTTCCCATTTGGCGACGGCGGTTGCACGGTTGAAGCGGACTTTCCCGGTGTCGCTGACATGCAGCACGCCGATACCGCGGAGGACCGCGCGTCCCGACGTAGCGAGCTCGCGGGTGATGGTGCTCGCGTATGCGGCAAGCACAGTGCGCGTAAGTTCGATGTCGTACCCGTACTCAGCTGCGAAGGCAGCGTACTGGGCCTCGAGTGGCTGGCGTTCACTGAGGCCGTAGCTGGGGGTACCGTTGGAAAACTCGACGATGCCGAGGTAGCTCACCGTGGTCGGCTGGGTAGCGCTGGTCGCCTGCTTGGCTGTCCATTCTCCGTATCGGGTGATGATGTCGTGTGCGAGTGCGTGGCTGACCTGGCAGGTTTCCGCCGCCTGTCGGATGCGTGGGGTTCTGACGGTCATGTGAACTCCAGTGTCTTGATGGATGCGTAGTACTTGGTACGTACCTCCGCGTCCTGCCAGATGTTGTACGTGGCCATGATCTTGGGGTCGGACATGGCCTGGATGACGGCAGCTTCCTCGGCTGCGCGGATGATGTCGAACTCGAGGACATCTCCGTTGGTGGGGACGTACTCCTTGAGCATGGTGAGGAGCGCGTCTGCTGTGGATGCGGAAACGCGCGCACTTTCGGTGGCCTGGCGGCGGCTGTTGGGCATGAAGCGAGCTGTGAATGCGTCCTTGAATGCGCCCATGGGCTTCCTTTCTGGCGGGTTAGGGGGCGACGCCACTCCGCTAAGCAACGGTGGATAGCGCCGCCCCGTTGGCAGGTTAGAAGATCTGGGATGTCAGCCAGTAGATGATCTGGCTGATCCCGTTGCCGAAGGCGATGCCGGTGTCGAAGAGAACCGGGGAGAGGACCAGGATGACAATTGCTACGCCGAGGAAGACGAGCTCGAGAGCCTGTTTCTGGAGGTAGTAGCGGATCGGCGTGATGGGTTTCGCACTGCCTCCAACCTGCTGTGGTGCACCTCCGAAGCCTCCTGGCATCATTGTGCCCATCTGGTTACCAGAGGGGCCTCCACGTTCGCCAGACTCAGCCATCTCGACGGCCTGAATAGCGGTAGCGGGGACGAGTCGCATACCTTTGAGCCAGCCTCCCTGTGCTTTCGCGCCGCCGTTGGGGTTGCCGCCCATTCCCATACCCATTCCCATGGAGTTTGCGCCGGACTGGCTTCCGGTGCCGTTGCCATACATACCGCCTGAGAGAATCGTTCGGATGAATCCGATGCTGACGGACACGTAGAAGAGGCCGAGCATGTTAATGAGTGCATAGACTGCGATCAGGAGAGAGAGCAACCAGCCAGTGATGAAAGAGAAGAGGGCTGCGGCTGGGTGGGCGCTCTCTGCGCCTCGCTTAAGGCTCTCGTCGTCGCTCCACTTTGGCAGCCACTTTCCCTTGTCCTTCGAGTGATCCGTCTTAATCAGCGGGTCGGTACCTGGTGTGGTCACGTCAAGCTGCGGCTTGGATGGGCCGTTGCTGCCCTGTGTGGGCTGCTGCTGGTTGGGCGTCTGCTGTGTGCCCTGCTGCTGGGTGAGGCCTGGGTTTTGCGTCGTGCCCTGCTGGGTGGTTCCCTGCTGGACGGTGCCGGGGGCTTGCGTGGGCTGCGGGGCGGGAGTGTCGGTGTTTGCGTCGCTGTCGTAGGTGGCGACGATGCCCTGCGTCGGGGCGGCGAGGGCGGCACTGACTGCTGTTCCGGTGACGGCTGGGGCGACGATGAGCGCGCACGTCAGCGCAGTGCGGGTGATCGCGGGAGCGAGTTTCACGACGTTCCTTTCTTTCTTACGGTCGATACGGTTGATGGGTGTGTGGTGAGAGCGTCGGTGACCGTGCGGGCGCGGGCCTTGCTCTGTCAGTCGCCGCTATCGGGGTAGAGCTCGGAGAACAGCTTCGACAGCTTCGCTGATTCCTCGGCCTTCTTCTGTTCTCGGCTCTTCTTGGGGGCAGGGGGGTTGTCGGTGGCGTTGTAGCCGAGGGGCGCGAACTTGGTCCCCTCGAACTCGGGGCGCAGCGCCCTGTAGCCCTTGGCCTTGAAGTACTGGTGCTCATCATCCTCGTATCCGCCTGTCTGGACGTAGTTGAGGACAGGGTTCTCCGGGTACAGGCCGATAAGGGATCTGACGCCCATGGTTTGGGTGTCGGGGCGTAGGAGGACGGCGCTTGGGCGACTGTCGGGGGAGGAACCGCGGCCCCATCGTGCCTCGATCAGGAGGGCCTGTTCCTGGTCGATGTCCGGGTTCTGGCCGGTGATGCGCGTGCCTACCTTGCCCGCGAACGCGGCGAGTTCCCCTCGCGTGAGGTCGAAGTCCGTGCCCGCTTCGATGTTCTTGTAGCGAGTGGGGTCTTCAACTGCATAAGCGTCGCGACGGAACTTGTCCCCTGTTCCGAAGTCGGGGATGCGCAGAGGCACCTTGGTGTGGAACCTGTAGCCGACGACAGTGCCTCGCTGTGGTGTGCCGTCGGGGTTCTTCTTGCCGGGGATCACCTTAGAGGGGTCGGTGATCAGGGCGACGAGGTAGATCTCGTCCGCGACTGCCTTGAGGTTCTGCGGGGCGGGGGTATCTTCGACGTGTTTGAGCACGTCGTGTTTGGTCGCCCCCTTTGATCTGACGATGCGTGGTGGCGTGATTGGTGTCGGCATGAGCGCAACCTTTCGTGCGGAGGTCGTTTGTTGCATGTTTATCTCCATTATTCACTATTGGATCACTTCGTGGTGTGTACGGCACTCGTTAGCGAACGATGGCGATGCGACCATCCTGATCGACACGGTACTGGAGGTCGATAAGGGACCCTGACTCGTAGGAGTCGTACTGGCTCTTCGTGACCGTGTACGCGTATGTGCCGCCCTGCTTGCCTTCGGGTAGGGCGATACGGAGGGTGAAGACGAGCTGCCCGTCAACTGCGGTGATGTCTTTGCTGATGACGACAGCGCGAGCTTGCTTCACGGATGCGAATGTCAGCGTGTCGGGGTCGATTACTGCTGGAGCAGGCTGTGTGGAGGGCGCTGTAGGGGTGGTTGCTGCGGCCTGCGGGGTGGGCGCAGCCTGCGGGGCGATCGTTGCGTCCTGAGTGGGGATCGTCGGCGCGATGGTCGCCTGCGGCGTCGAGGCCGTCGTCTCCTCGGTGGCGGGGGTACTGTGCCAGTTTTTGAGTCCGATCGCTGCTGCGAGGCCAACGATTACCACGAGAGCGAGCAGGACGCTGCCGAGAATCACGGTGCGCGCGTTGCGCTTCTTTTCGACCTCGGGAGCGGGCTCGTCTGCGGTGGGGAGCACCGTCGTCTCGTAGGTGTCCTCGGGGGCAGCTGGGAGATCCCAGAAGTCATCGCTGTTGTCCATTGTGGGTGTCCTTTCTGAGGGGGCCATATCGGCGTGCGGTCCTGCACGCCTGTTCGTAGTTGCGCCACGCAATTTGACGCAGAACAGCTTTCGGGTTGATCACAGGGTCGGGAGCGAGGATGTCACGGGCTTCCGCGAGATCGGCGAGGGCGTGGGGGCCTACTTGTTCGGCGGCGCGCGCGGGGAGGCCTACGTCGTTGATGGGGGCGACCCACAGGGCCGTGTAGTCATCGATCACAGGTCTCTCACTCTCATCTGCGTTTGCAGGTGGAGGATCACCTGCTGGGGTGTGGTGAAGTCGGGGTGCGCGTTGAGGATCGCGACGATGAGGGGCAAGGGGATGTGGGCGCTGCCGGAGGCCATGTTCTCGGCCCATTCCGCGAAGGAGTAGCCCTGGCGCTTGTAGGCGGACAGGTCGAGGTTCACGGTGCCTGTCGCGTGGGTTTCGCGCACTACTCCGACGCGGAGGCCGGCATTCATGAGGGCGCGCAGGCGGCGCGTGCGGGTGGAGAGCGCCTGCTGCTTGCCTTGGGGTGAGAGCTTGGCCCATTGGAGGAGGTCAGCGTCGATAGCGAGTGCTGGCTCCATGAGGTCTACCCATGAGAACAGGTCCGTGTAGGTGGAGGCGTAGGGGGCGTTGTGGAGGATATTGAGGGCGGGCGCGTACCAGGCGGCGGGGTTGCGTGTTGGCAGGAGCTCAGCGGGGGCCGTGTGCTTCAAGGTGCCGGGGGCGATCGCCTGGTCTTGGAAGGCGACGTAGTAGAACTCTGAGCGCAGGGCGGCGTTGTCGTGCCCGTAGGGGCGGTTGCGGGGATCCTTAGCGGCTTCTGGCGTTGGTGGGATCGGCGTGCTGCCTGGACCGGCTGGCCCCATCACGGGGGGCTGCAAGGCGGTGGGCGTGGGGATGACGGGGCCGGAGAGGATGCTCTGGGGGCCGCGGAGAGCGACAGATTTACCGCGCCCCACAAAGACCCGCAGTGTGGCGTGCTTGATGCTAGTAGAGGTCATTGGAGTACTCCTCGAGGGCGGCGTTTGGTTCCATCGCATAAGCGACGATATGGCCGGGGGCGGCGTGTGTAATCCCTGACTTGGAGGCGTGCTCGACGATGATCTGGTCCAACGGTGGGAGAGGCACTGACGAGGGGAGACCAGCGAGGTCGGGGTCGTCGATGCTGATGGTGTCGCCGTTAAGGTGAAGGGGGAGGCTATCCCCGTAGGTGAGGGGGCCTGCGAGTCCGAGGTCGATGAATGGAGGACGGGCGAACAGGTCAGCAGGTTCGAGGGTGGAGTACTCGTCGGGGAAGGCGACCATCTGTCGCCCTAGGGCGGGGTCGATGGTCCACCAGCCGCCCCGCGAACGCCACTCGTTCTCGTCAAGGCGCGCTGGTAGGGGGGCATCGTCGTCGGCGAAGTGCTCCCACGCCCACTGCTGCCAGGGCTGCCCGTCGTGTGTGCGCATCCAGTCGAGGGACGCGTCCGTGAGGGGCGTGTGCTGGCCAGTAGAGAACTGTCCGTCGAGGCCTACCCACATGTCGAAGCCTGCGGGGAGCGCGTCGAGGGCTTCAATCATGGGGGTGGTGGTGCCGATGGTGTTGTGGAAGAGCTCCTGGACGTCGGGGTGCTCCCACCATGTGTGGAATGCAGGCATCCCTTGCCCGAAGGTGCGGGCCTCGAGGACCCACCGGCAGTTGGGGGCGTTGGTCTTGCGGCGTTCGAGGCGACTGTCCGCGTTGAGGTTTTCCTGGTTGACCTGCAGGTCGATGAGGTGGGTGCGCCAGCGGAGGGCCTGCCATGCGTCGTAGATGACCTGCTTATCGTCGTCGGCAATGAAGGGGTCGTCCTTGATGAGGGCGTAGACGAGCCGGTAGTGGGCTGCTGTAGCGATGGCGGTGCCGTCGAGTTTCCAACTGAGGGTGGGAATGATGGAGCGTACCACGTCGTGCAGCTCGCGCTTGTTGAGGATCCACGGCTGTGTTTGCGCGTAGGCCAGGTAGAGGTTCACGAGGTGCAGCTTGTAGAGCCCGAAGTAGGACAAGGCACTCACGGTGCGCTTCTCGAGCGTGTCAATGCTGATCATACGTTCACCTGCGATCGTGAACGTTCCTTCTTGGGAATTGCCATGAAGACGCCCGTGGTAAGAGCGCCGAGGGATGCGACTCCCATGAGGCGCATGTACCAGGGGAGCGGCGTAACCGTATTCAGGATGAAGTCAACGGGGCTGGTGGTTGCAGCGGCGGTGGTGGGCGCGGGGTCGGTTGCGGGGTCGTAGGGGACGCGTTCGCCGGTGACGAGGAGGCGGTGGGAGTTAACTGCGTAGGGGGTGCAGGTCATGAGGGTCACGAGGTCTTTGCCGGGCGTGGGGGCGAGGGCTTCGATCTGGTCGGGGGTGATGACGTCGATGCGGGTGACCTTGTAGGCGAGGGTTTCACCGTACACGTCCACGTAGAACGTGTCTCCGATCTTCACGTCGGTGAGGCGGTCGAAGAGGGTGGCGCTACGTAGGCCGGTGTGGGTGGAGAGGACGGGGCGCGCGCCCGTGTCTCCGACGGGGAGCGCTGTGCCGTAGAGGTGGCCCGCTCCGGTGCGCATGGCTTCGTCACTGGTGCCGTGGTGGATAGGGAGGTCGATTCCGACGTTGGGGACTCGGATGCGCCCCATTACGTCGGTGTCGGCGAGCTGGTGGAGGTAGTTGTCCCAGGCGGCTGTGTCGTGTTCGCTCGACGTGGCGCTGTAGGGGTCGGCAAGGGGGATGCCCGTGAGGGATTGGTTGTAGGCGTGCGCGTCGAGGAGGGCTTGCGCGACCTTCTCGGGCTGCTGTTGCTTGAGTGTTTCGGCCTGTTGGGTTTGCTGGGCTGCAGCTTCGCGGGCCTGCTGGTTCTCCCAGATGGTGCCTACGGTGGGGTAGGCGAGCATGAGCGCAACGGCGAGCATGAGTGCTGCTGCGAAGCGTCGCATGGTTGCTGCCTTCATAGACGTTCCTTCCGTATCGCCATTACCGTACAAAGAATATCATCTGCCTACGATTTTTAGGCTAAATTATCGCCGTTTGTCCTGTATTGTGTGGCTGTTTTGTGGTGCGGGGAGGCCCCGCGCTTCGCAGCTTAGCCGGTCAGCGCGGGGCCTCACAATGGTGTGGAAGAGGGTCCGTCAGGCGGTCTCTTCCTGCTTGCGGCGAGAACGGAGGGCGAAGAAGCCAGCTGCGCCCGCCATGACGGTAGCGGCAGAACCGATCAGGCCGATACCTGCGCCACCCGTGAACGGGAGAAGCGGCTTCTTTGTGTCCACGATGGTGCGGGAGCCGCCCGTGTCATCGGTGGTGTTCACGTCGCGCTGTGGATCTGCGAACGCTGCTGCTAGGTCCGTGACCTCGCCTGGAACCGTCAGGTCGAACTTGACGGGCGAGGGTAGGAGGTTGTAGCCCTCGGGGGCCTTGGACTCGACGATGCAGTAGGAGTGCAGGTTGGTCTGCTCTGCGCCGTTGTACCAGTTGGAGAGCTGAAGGCCAGCGACCTTCGTGAACCCCTGAGCGTCGGTGGGGGCCGATGTGGCGATGGGGTCGCCGGAGACGGCGGCAGCGTCGCACACGGTACCGCCCGTGGCGCGGTAGACCTTGAACTCTGCGCCCGCGAGTACGGTGCCGTCGGTCGCCGTCTTCTTCAGGATGATGTCGCCGTACTTGGAGACAACCTCGGGCGACTTTGGTGGCTTGTTGGGGGTCTCGGGAGGCGTGTTGCCGGGGGTGCCGGGCTTGTTGCCGTGGTTGACGAGCCAGGCGTTGGAGGGGATGAACCACGCCTGGTTCTTGAGTTCGCCGGTGACGTTGTTGGCGTCCACGCGGGCAACAATGTCGATCGTGAGCTTGCTGCCAGAGTTCGCAGCAAGCTTGTTCAGGCCGTCTTCCGTAACAGACCAGCCGATCTTGTTGCCGTTCTTGCTCACGATGTAGTCGGCTCCCTCAGTGAGGGGGGTTGTGCCGGCCTGCACCGAGCTTGAGGTGTAGCTCGTCCCCTCGGGAAGGGTGTCCTCGACGTAGTAGTAGCCGAGGTCCGCACCGGTGATGTTGCCGTCGCCGTTGGTGTCGCCCGCGAGGATGGTGGAGGCGAGCGTGTAAGTCAGGTTCTCGCCGACCTTGTAGCCATCCTGATTCTGAGTGCCGACGTTGCCGTCCTTGACGACCTTATCGATAGAGTTCTCCGTGTTCTTCGGGTACACGTCGAGGTCGTACAGCCAGTCAGCGTGGTTGCGCGGATTGGTCTGCGGCATGATTGCCAGGAACGGTGCTGCCGGGGTGATCGCGGAAGCATCGCCGGGGTAGGTTGTCAGGTTCTCGTTGACGATGTAGACACCCAGGTCCACGGTCGCGGATGCGTCGCCGGTGGCGTTCGTGGTGATGCTCGTCGTCTTGGAGAACGTGTAGTCCTTGCCGTCGATGGTCAGCTTGCCGGAGGCGACGATCTCGGGGGTGATGGTGATGTCCGCAGCCTTCTCTGCGATGGCCATGCCCGCAGTGGAGTGCACGTCGATGCCGTCGATCTTGTACAGGTCGAACGTGACGTTGGCGAGGGGTTCGCCGAGTGCCTGGCGGGCCTGGTCGGATAGCGGGGTGCCGTCAGCGCGGGTACCACTCTCGACGCCCTTGATCTTGTGGATCTTGATGGTGCCCTGGGTGGGGCCACCGTCGAGGATGGGGCTGGGGGCCGCGTTGGCGATGCCAGCGCCCATGAGGCTCACGAGCGCGAGTGCTGCGGTCGCGGACGCGACTGCGTATCGGGTTGTCTTCATAGGTGTGGTTCCTTTCCTTGGGGGTCAGTTCTCGTCGTTCTCGGTGGAGCGACGCTTGTATGCGATGGTCATGCCTGCAACTGAAAGCGTTGCGATGATCGCGATGCCGGCGATGACTACGATGCCGGTGCCGCCGGTCATGGGCAGCTGCGGGATGACGGTGACGGGCGTGACCTTGCCGATCGACTTGGCGGTTGACTGGTCGGATTCGACGTTGCGGTTGCGGCCATCGGAGATGCCGGTTGCGTGGGCCGTGTTCGTGACGTCGCCGCGGCGGATGTCGGTGTCGTCGGTGTCGGAGGTGGCTGTGCAGGTCATGGATGCGCCGACTGCGAGCGTTGTGTCGGGGCAGGACACGTCGGACAGGGGCGTGTTGCCGTTGTAGGAGTCCTCGACGACGGCCACGTCGTGCAGGCTGATGTCGCCGGTGTTCGTGACTGTGAATGTCCATGCGAGCTTGTCGCCGGAGTGGAACTCTGGCTTGTCCACGGTCTTCTCAATGGAGATCGCGGGCTTGGCCGGCACGTATGTGGACGAGTCGGAGGACGGGTCGGATGTGACCGTGATGCCTGCGGGGCTGACACCGGTGGTCTTTGCCGTGTTGGTGACGGTCTTGCCGGCGTCAGGGAAGTCGGAGTCCACGAGGGGGCTGACGATGTTCTCCCACGTGCACGTGTCGCCGGGCTGGACAGTGTCGCAGGTCTTGGTGATCGCGTTGATGGTGTTCGGGTCGGTGCCCGTGTAGCCGCCGTCGTAGACGTCGTCGATGATGTGGACGTTCGTCAGGGGAACGTTGCCGGTGTTGGTAGCAACGTAGGTCCAGTGGAGCTGCGTGTCCGTATCACCGTAGGTCTTCTCAGTAACAGTCTTCACCAGCGAGATGGATGGGGTCTCGGGAATGAAAGAGCCGGACCACTCGCGGGCTTCGCCGGAGCGCGCCCACGTGTCGATGATGCGACCGTCGCCGTACGTGGCCTTCTCCGCAACTGCGTACTTGCGGTGAAGGATGGGGTTCACGTTGTTGGAGTTCCATCCGTGAACGCCAGTAGCCGTATCCGAGTTCACGCCCGTGAGCACGCTGGTGGGAACAGTCGTGTTCTCTACGTAACGGCCTGACGTGAGGTTGCTGTCATCCCAGTAGACCGTCGCGTCCCCTGCTGTGGGGCCGTTGAGTGCCTTGATGGTGAGGCCGCCGAGCATTTCGACGTCGCTCATCATCAGGTGCAGCTCGTTACTGGAGGCCGCCTTGAGGCTCCAGTCAACGGCCTGGTCGGCGTCAATGTTGATGGTGACGCTCGTCTTACCCTGGACGGTTGTTTCATTCCCAGCGGCGTTGAACGTATAGGCTGCGAACTTGTCGAGGCCAGTGATGACGGCCTGCGCCTTGTGGTTGCCGAGGTCCTTCAGTTCGACGGTGGGGGTGCCGAGGGCCTTGGGGGTGGGCAGGATGCTCTCGGGGAGGTCGGCTGCGGGGGTGGTGAAGAACAGCTTGTAGCGTTCGCCGCACTTGTAGTTGGTGCGGTAGTGTTTCACCCACGTGCCGGTCTCGTCGCCGTTGGGTGCGTAGGCGTCGTAGCCTGAACCGTCGCGGATAGCCCAGTCGTCGTAGGACTGGTACGACGGCTCACAGTAGTCCTGGCCATCCTTCGTAACGACCTTGTTGATGCCAGAGGACGTGGCGGCGATGACGGACTGGATACCACCGTATTCCTTGGCGTTCACCTGGTAACGGTAGCCGGTTGGTGAGACGGCGACCAGGTTGACCTCACCGACCGAGTCAGGCTTCGGGGTGGCTGGATTTTCCCAGTCGAAGGATAGGCGCTGGCCGACGAAGACTTTGTCGGCCCACACGCGCCCGAGGATCGTGTGATTGCTCGAATCAACTGCCTGGACGTTCCACGCGAACTGGTCGTTGCTCGCGTATCGGTTGTCGTGGTCGATATATGGGTCGTACCCGATCTGGTAGACACCGTCTCGGGGGGCGTAGGGAGACGCCATACCGCCCATCCACGTGGTCATATTGACCGCGTTACCGTCCCCATCAAGGACGTAGGAGGGCTGACGGCCCTTGAAGTCATACCATAGGTACTCTCCCTTCTTGACGTACACGTAGAACACGTCGGGCGCAAACGTCGGCATGTTCACGGTCGGGGATTTTTCCGCGTGAGCTGGCGGCGTGAACGCTGGCGTAGAGATCAGGCCAGCAGCGATGAATCCCGCTGCCGCGATCCCAGCCAACATGCGCTGCGCGCGCATACGCTTCCTGGGGGTTGATGTCATTTCTCAGTGCTCCTTCTATAGTTTCCTGGATAATGGTAACAGATTCATCGTGTTGATCTGCCATTTGCGCCGTGTGGATATCCTCAAACATGGGGAGGACCACCGCGAAATGCGGCAGCCCTCCCCTGAACTACGATGCTCTGGTCAGTTCTCGTTCTTGCGTCGGCGCGCCCACACGATCAGTGCTGCGGCTGCCGCGAGGATTCCTCCCACGGCGCTGGTCGCGAGAACGTGGTGGCGGAGCCAGTTGATGACCTGTCCGAAGGTCGAGGCGTTGACGTACACGTCGCTGATGGTTGTTTCAGTGACGTTGCCCGCCATGTCGGTGGCCTTGAGGACGACCGTGTGCGCGCTCGTGGACTGAGGCAGGGTGCCCGTGTAGACGCCGTTCTCGTCGGAGAGGAGCTGCACGGTCTTTCCGTCCACCTGGGCCTCGAGGGTCACGGTGGTCATGTCTCGTGGGGTGACGGTGAAGTCGCGGCTCTCGGAGCGGTAGGCGGCGTCGTTTCGGATGCCGGACACCTGGATCTCGGGGTTCGTGGAGTCCACGACGAAGCTGTAGCCGAGGCGGCTCACCTGGTCGAGGCCTCCCTCGGTCTGGGAGATGACCTGGATGAGGTAGGTGCCTTCGTCCTGGAACGCTGCCTTGTCGATATGGTAGTCGTACACGTAGTCGCTGGTGTCGCCGCCCGTGCGGGTGGTGGACTGGAGTGCGGGTGCGATGGGGTAGGGTGCGCCGTCGAGGGTGACCTTGATGTCGGTCTTGTCCTCGTTGAGGGCTTCGACGGTGGTCTCCTCGAGGTCTACGTCCACGGGGGCTTGGAGGTAGCGGCCCTGGTAGTTGGTGCCGGTCACATCCACGTTTGAGCCGTAGCGGTTGAGAATGAACTCGACGCTGGCGGTCTGGTCGTTGCCGGCCAGGTCCATACCCTTGATGGTGAGGGTGTAGAGGTCGTCGTATTTGGCTTCCTCGGGGATCTCGGAGAGGTCGAGGTAGCCGCCGGTGACTGTGGGCTTGAAGACGTTGCCCTTGCGGCCCACGAGGACGGCGGTGACGCTGCTGGGGTCCGCGTTGGTGTCGCTGTAGGTCACGCCAACGGTGGGCAGCTGGTAGTAGGCGGTGCCCTTCGTGAGACCACTGATGCTGATTTCGGGCTTCGTGGTATCGACGATGAACTCGCCTTCGGTGACCTCGTTGCTGGGGTTGCCTGCCTGGTCAGTAGTGTGGAACCCGAAGGTGTGGACTCCCTCTGGGAACGTCACGGTCGCCGTGTGTGTGGATCCGACGCTGCTCCAACCGCTGATGCTGCCGGTGCCGGTGAGCTGGTTGAGGGCTGGGTCGAAGTGCTCTTCGACGACGGTGATGGTGGCGGTGCGCACTTGGTTGTAGTACTTGCCGTTGCGCACGTCGGTGGTGTTCCAGGCGACGGAGACAACGGGCGCGATCTTGTCCACGGTGAAGCGGCCCGACATGAAGGTGTCGGACTCGTGGCCAACCATGTCGGCTGCGGACAGCGTGAAGTCGTAGTCCGTGTTGTCGGCGAACGTGATTGTATTCGTCCAGGTGTCGCCGGAGTGGACCCAGGTGCCCCACGTGCCGGCAAGGCCGGTGGTGGTGAGGCTACCCGGGTCGAAGTTATTGTCACGGACGGTGACGGTTGCGTGGCGGTCGGTGTTGTAGAAGCCGGACTGGTTGGTCTGGTCGAACGTGACCGTAAGCTCGGGAGCGGTTGCGTCCACACTGATGGTGCGGCGCGTTTCAGCCTCGTAGCCCGCGTTGTCGGCGACGCGGATCCACACGTCCTGGGCGGGGTATTCACCGGCGAGCGTCAGGGGGACGGATGCGCCGGTGATGAGATTCTTGTCGGTGGCGGTCACCTGGACCGCGGGGTTATCGACCTGGCCGTCAGGGGAGACGGTTGCCGTACCCAGGGTCGTGTCACCGTACCCCCAGGTGAGGGTGCGGATACCGGACTGGGTGGCCGTAGCCGTGAGGGTGCCAGACGCGGCGTCCTTGTAGAGGGGAACGCCCGCACTGTTGGTTGCAGCGGGGGTGCCAAGCTCGACAGATAGATCAGTGCTCGTGATCGTCGTATTCGAGTCCTCAGACACGAGGCCGTCGGGGCGCTGGCTGTCGCTGACGTTGCCGACCTTATCGGTGGCTGTAGCGGAAACAAAGCCCTTGAAGCCGCTGGGGACGTCGAACTCTGCCACGCCGGAGTTGATGGGCGCGGATTCGGTGCGGATGACGGTGCCTGACGGCGTGTAGAACGTCATGAGCGCAGTGCCCAGGCCCGACGATGGGGCGGGGTCGGAGACCTGCACCTTGATGCGGGTGGCTCCCTGGACGAACAGGCCGTAGCGGTCGGAACCGTTGATGGTCTTGCCCGGCGCGTACGTGGGGTTGACGACAATGAAGTTCGTGATCGTCGGGGCCTGGTCGTCCACGTAGAACGTGTACTGGCGGGCGCTGACGTTTCCTGCGAGGTCGGTCATGGTGATGGTGACCTGGTAGGAGCCGTCAGCTGCGCGAGCGACCTTGGAGTAGTCCACGTCGATTGTGCCGGTGGTGGCGGCTTCGCCGGCCTTGTCGCTGGGATTCACGGTGGCGACGTCGGTGCCGTTGACGGTGGCGGTCATTGTGGCGATGCCGTTGTCGTCGTGGGCGGTGAAGCTGGTGATTGCCCCGTTGGTGGAGGAGAACCAAGTCCCGTCCGTAGCCGTGACGTCGGTGGTCATGGTGGGGGCCTGCGTGTCCACGGCTGCGAACTTGGAAGGCCAGCCGAGCGCAGTTGCGACGTGGAGCGTCTGTGAACGACCCAGTGGGTCAGTGACGGTGACGGTGGGGTCCTTGACACTGCCGGTGATGGTGGCGACACCGTCGGGGGAGACGGTCATGCCGTCGCTGGGGTCGGTGTAGGTCTGCGCGAGGCCGCCACCGCCCTGGGGGGTGAGCTGCACCTGGATGGGGGTGCGGGAGAACGTGCCGTAAGGGGTGACATTCATGTCACCGCTGTTGCGGACAATGGCGTTGATGGTGGCCTGGCTGGTTGACGTTGAGATCGTGCCAGCCCAAGAGGTGCGGTGGAGGCCGCGGTCTGCGCCGTAGAAGTTGATCTGGTGGCGCGTACCGTCGGTGAACTCAGACGCGGGGATCGTGAACGAGTACTTGTTATCAGCGACGCGGGTGGGGGTGACGGGGCGACCGTCGAAGATGAGGCTCATACCGCGCGGGGAGAGCTCCTGGTCGTCGCTGAAGGTGAACGTCAGGTCTTCCGTGGGCGCGGAGGTGAGCCAGTACTGGCCGTCGCCGAGTGTCTGGGCGTTGGCGATCGCGTCGGGGACGGTGAGCGTGGGGATGGTGGAGTCGATTGCCAGCACGTCCGTGTCACCGCCGGTGAAGGCACTGAGGCCGACCTCGTTGGTGAGGCCTGCTTCGTCCATGGTCTGCACCGTGTAGGTGCCGGCCTCAGTAATCGAGAACGTGAAGTTGCCGCCCTGGCGCTTGAGGGTGGTGACGACTTCGCCGTCCTTGACGAGCTCCACGGAGTACACGCCCGAGGGGCTGTCGGTGGCGGTACCGCTGATGGTCACGGTGCCTGCTGTGGCGTAGTCGCCGTAGGCGTTGACCTGGCCTCCGGTTGCGCGGAGGTTGGAGAACTGCGGGCCTTCATCATCGTAGGGGATGGTGATGGCCTGGCTGGCGGTGCGGCCAAACTCGTCAGTGACGCGCAGCGTGGCCTTGCTGGGCTTGCCGGACAGGTTGATGGTGGCGGTGGTACCGCTGACGGTCACCGGGTAGCCCTCATCGGTCGTGGCGGACACGATCTGCGTGTCGGAGCTGATCGTCGCCGTGAGAGAAGGGAGAGTCGTATAGAAGCCCCAGGCTGGGCCTTCGGCGGGGTCGAGCGTCATGGCCGTGATCGACGGTTCACCGACGACGGTGTGAGCGCCGAGCGTGAAGACCGTGTTGTCCCACGTGGCAGTGGGGGTGCCAGACGCGGGGATGCGGCTGGTGCCGACGCTGTAGGAGCCGTCCGCGAGCGCGAGCGCGCCGGTGTCGGTTGGGAGGACCCCGGTCATGGTGATGGGGGTTGCGCCGACGTTGGTGGCGAGGATGCCCGCAGCGTACACGCCCTTGTCAGTGTGGACGATGTAGACGATGCGGGTGGGGGCCGTGATGTCGGCGGGGAGCTGGTTCACGCCCACTGTCCCCTGGCCTGCTGCGGTGAGGGTGCCGGAAGCGTCGTAGCGGCGCATTTCGACGCTGGTGATCGTCGCGCCGGACTGTGGGGCGATGGTGGCGGTGCCTCGCCACTTGCGGGTCTGGCTGTAGTTGCCGAGGTCGAAGTCAACGGACGCTGTAGGCGCGGGGGCCGCGGTGACGGCGGCGGGCGCGACTGCGGCGGTTGCGGGCTGCGTGGTGCCGAAAGCGTTGGTGGCGAGCGCTGCGGGAGCGATCGTTGTGGTGGCTGTGGCGAATGCTAGGAGGGCGGCGATGCGCACTGTCGTCTTGGTCGTCTTTCGGGGACTCATTCTTGAACCTTTCCGATGATGGGTTTACTGCCAGCTGTGAGCTTCTGACACCAAGGTTACGCGACTGAGCGGGTCAGTTGCCTCTACGGGTGGTTGTGGCGCGAGGTTTGCGGCGGGAATCTCGGCGTCCTCGAAGAAGGTTGTGTCCGCTTCTTCTGTGGTTTCTTCACTCTCGTCTGGGAAGAAGCCCGTATCTGCCTCTTCTGCCACGTCGCCGCGGCCTGCGACCTGGGCTGGCTTCACGACCGGCGCGGGCGCGGGCACGTCGGGAAGAAGACTGACCGGCGTGGGGAGCGGACGCGGCTTCTTCTCGACGGGCTTGATCGCCTGCGGAGCAGCATCCTGGCGCGCTAGGCGCTCTTTCTCGCGCACGTCAGCTTCCTGTACGGACTCCTGGTGGAGTGTCAGCGGTTCGGGATCCGTGAGGTCTCCGCTGAGGCTGCTGCTGAGGCTGTCGCTGTCGAGTGTGCCGTCTGTTCTTTCTTGGTTGCTGAAAGGGGAGGCTTCCGTGAGCGATAGAGCTGCGAGCTTACGGTAGCTCTCGACTGCGCCTTCACTGGAAAGAGCTTTGGTGAGCGCTTCGACTGTATCCGTGAAGGTTTGACCCTTCAGTTCCTTCCAGGCTGTGGGGATGTCCCATTGGAAGAACAAGGCGACGGCGGTGACAAAAAGGAGGGTGGCGACGACTGCGAGGCCGATCGCTGTGGCGGTGAATGCGGTCACTTGGTGGCTCCTTCGGCTGCGTACACGGCGTCAACGAGGGTGCGGGACTGGTCGAGCTTCGCGGAAAGCTGAGCCGACAGTTCAGCGGGCCTACCTAGCGTCGGGTTGGGGTGCTGGGCGAGGTAGTCTTTCGCGCGCTCGAGCTGCGCGTCAACGTCGGCTTTGGGTACGCCGTCGGTGCGGAGCCTGTACGTGTAGTTGTTGATGCAGTCCACGATGTAGTTGAGGAGCTGCAACTGCACGACCTCACCGGAGTTGTCGGTGTTGAGGCTGGTGAGGTTGTTCCAGTATGCGCGGTACATGCCGGTGTCACTGCTGGTTTGGATCGCGGACGCGATGTCACGGTTGAACGAGCCCATGTTGTAGAGAGCGCTCGCCTGTTCGGTGTTGTAGTTGCCGCTGATCGCGTCCTTGAACCAGGGGGCAGAGAGGGCGAGGCCGTCGGCGTTCGCGTCGCTGGCGTAGAAGAACCAGTAGAGTTCACCGATCTGGTACGCGAGCTCTGGGTAGCGGGGGTTGTCCTGGATGTCCTTGATGTGGTCGCGGACTAGGGGGATGAAGGCGGCTTCCTCAGCGGAGGTGAATCTGCCGTCTCCTTGCTTGATGGCGGTGATCGTGTCGAAGTAGGAGTCGATGTTGGAGGGGCGTGCGTTGATGACTGGCTCCCATGCTTCGACGGTGCCCGCTTTTTGTGCGGCGCTGGTGAGTGCCGCGTAGGAGTTCGCGTCGGCGTTGGCCCCGTAGGTGTAGGTGCCAGCCGATGCGATCGACATGATGAGGGCTGCTGCTGCGAGCGCACCGACGGTGCGGATGTGTCTGCGGTGCTTGGCTCGGTGGCGACTGTCGGTGGTTTTGTAGGTGTTGAGTGCAGCGATGACCTCAATCATGGATGAGTAGCGGTCGTCGGGGCGAAGGGCGACGCATTTGGCAATCACGTCGGATAGGGCGCGGCTGACTTCAGGGTTAGCTGCGTGCGCGTCCACGGGGCCTGTGGGGATGCCCCTGTGGTCGGACGCGGGGAGTTCGCCGACGAGGAGGTGGTACATCGTCATTCCGAAACTGTAGATGTCGCTTCGGATATCGAGTTGTGTGCCCTTGGTGATCTGCTCGGGGGGCGCGTAGCCCTTGGTGCCGAGGTTGCGGGTGTTGATCTGGTTGTCGGGGGTGATGATTTCGGCCAGGCCGTAGTCCATGAGCACCATGGAGCCGTTCTGGTACATGATGTTCTTCGGCTTGATGTCGCGGTGGACGAGGGGGCCGGGGTGGATGCGTGGGGGGAGGGTATGGAGGTCGTGGAGGATGGTGGCGACCTGCACCATTTTGGAGACAACGAATTGTTCGCTGAATCGTCCTTTGTCGGTGTGCTTGGCGGCGACGGCGAGGTCGTAGCCGCTGATGTAGTCCATGAGAACGGAGTACTTGCCGCCTGGCTTGTCGGTGTGGTCACGTACGTCGAGGATGCGGGGGATGCCGGGGTGGGTGAGGGGCTGCATGAGGCGCGTTTCGCGCTTGAGGCTATCGACGGCGATTTTGCCATGACCTTTAGGGTCGGGGACGGGGGCTGCAACCTCTTTGAGGACGACGAGCTTGCCGTTTCCTGCGTCAGAGACTCCGTACACCTGGCTGTATGTGCCGTTATGGAGTACGGAGCTGATGACGTAGCGATCCCCTTTGCCGAAGGTTGAGCCTATGTCGCGTAGGTTCGTCGTCATGCTAGTCCTTCCGTTGAGGCGAGTAGAGCAGTGATGTTGTCCTGCTCCCCCGCTGCTTGTGCGCGCGTCGCGAGGTCGTCGAGTCCTGCTTCTGTGAGAGCGTCGAGCTTGTTGCCGACTGCCTCGTAGGCGTGCCAGAAGCCGTCTGAGCACAGGAGGAATGTGTCGCCGGGCTGGTAGGTGCCGGTGTAGGTGTCGGGGGTGTGCCCGTCGGCTTTGGGATGGCCGAGCGCGCGGGTGATGCGGCTGGCGTACCTGCCCGCGATGTCGGGGGTGATGGTGACTCCGCGGCGCTTGAAATCGTTGAGAGCTGAGTGGTCCTCAGTGAGCTGGATGCCCTCGAGAGTGCCTGCGGGGATCTTGTAGGCGCGAGAGTCGCCGATCTGGAGGATCCAGTACTGGCCATCGTAGAGGCGCAGGAGGGTCAGCGTTGTGCCTCCTCGGGTGCCGGCAACCTGCTGGTGGGCGGTGGCGACTGCTTCGACGAGGGTGTCGTCGGTGATGTCGCCGGCCTTGACGGCTTCCATGTAGATGCGGGCGGCGCTTTGGGAGGCTTGTGCTCCGTTGGCGACTCCTCCCATGCCGTCGGCGATGAGCGCGAGGATGCCGGTCTTGCCGTCGGCGGTGAATGTGGCCCAGGCGTAAGTGTCCTGGTTTTCTTGGCGCTGATTGCGGTGGGTGATCGTATGGATGGTGGTCATGCCTGTTCCTTGACGACGTTGAAGGCGACGTGGCCGAGGCGTAGGAGCGCGCCGTCGGGGACGATCGTGGGCGTGTGGGGCTGGATACGGTGTGAGCCGATGTGGGTGCCATTCTTGGAGCCGAGGTCAGTGACGATGACTTGTCCGTCCTGCTCGTAGATCTGCGCGTGGCTGCGGCTGAGGCTACTGTCGCGGCTGACGCTGATCTCACTGCGCATGGAGGAGCGTCCGATGATGACAGGGCGGGTGAGGATCGGCCAGGTTTCCTCCGTGGTGAGGCTGTGGAGGCTGTAGGTCGTGGCTGTTGGTTCGTCGTCGTCGAAGAAGCCGGTCATGTCGTCTTCGCTGGTTTCGACGGACGTCACGGTCGTGGGAGCGACGGGTGCAGGTGTGGGGCGTGCGGGTGCTTCGACGACGGGGGCCGGGGCTGGAGGTGGCATGACCGGCGCAGGAGCGGGAGCTGGCGCAGGAGCGGGTGCGGGGGCCGGGGCAGCCTGGACGGGCACAGGCACGGGTGCCGGCGTCGGCGCAGGGGCTACGGGCGCGGGTGGTTCTGGGAGAACCAGGTCGGGAAGCGCGTCTTCTTCTGGCTGCACGGTGACTTGCGGCGCGGCTGGCACAGTCGGCTGCGCAGCGGGCGCGGTGTCAAACAATGACTTACGTACAGGCCCCTGATGAGTGGTGATCCCGAAGTCGGTCACGCCTGGCTGGCTGATGGCCTTGTCCTTGATTGGCGCGCGTAGGGCTGCTGCGAGCGCGTCGGGGGTGCCGATAGATGCGAGCGGCCCGTTTGCAGGCATGACGATCTGGCTGAGCGTCACCGGCGACAGGTTGGGGGATACGAGGCGTGGGCCTCCGTTGGCGAGCGCCGCCCAGTGCGGAGCAACCTTGGGCATGATGAAAGACCACAGGTTGAAGGCCGGGTTGTCCTGCGGGGGCGCGACGGCGACCCAGAAGTCGTTTTGGCCGTTGGTGACGATGCCGGTTGCTGTGCGGTAGTCGCCTCCTTCGCGGATGAAGGCGCGCCACACGTTGATGATGCCCTCGAGTGCGATCTTCCCCTCGAGGGTTTCGACGGGGGTGAGGCCTAGCTGCTGTGCGTGCGCCGCGGGGACGGCGGTCATTGGGGTAATAGTCATGGTCTGTTCACTTTCCACTGGAGGGATTGCCGGCGAGGACTCGGAACCAGATCGGGTTGGTGGCCCGGTCGTAGGAGGCTCCCCAGATGAGGTAGAGCTCAGAGAGGCGCGTGGATGACGTCCAGGACTCGAGCGTCCCGGATTCACCTGGCTTGAGGGTGAGGCTGTTGGTGAGGCCGTACACGGTGCCCGTACGAGTGTAGGGGTTGCGCGTGGCATCGACGAGGGTGTCGTCAGGAGTGAGGGTGATGGTCTCGGTGCCGAGGTTGCGGACCTTGAACGTGTAGAAGGCGTACTGCACTTCACTGGACTCGACGAAGCCTCGGTTCTGCGCGGACTTTTGGCTCATGGCGCGGAATGCGTCGGGGCCGGTGAGGAAGGCGCTGAGGGTGACCTCGATGGGGGTGCCGTCGCTGGTCTTGACGACGACGGGGGTGTTCAGGCCTGCGGGGGCGTTGAAGGTGCCGTCTCCGACTCGCGGGAGTGTGCTCGTGTCGGGGAGGGAGCCGTCTTGTCCCGCGCTGGTGAGGGCGTGCGCACCGATCCAGTTGGGTTCGGTGTAGTAGTTGTCCGCGTACTTGCGGGTGCTCTTTGTGTCGTCGGAGTCGTCGCGCGTGGTGGCGGTGGCGTGTTCGGGGTCGAGCGCGTCTACGGCGAGTTCGCTGAACGTGTCTTGGAGCTTGCGGAAGCTCTCGGACGCGAACAGGGTGTCATCCATGTACACGTCCTCACCGCTGGAGAGTCGGCAGGAGGAGCCGAGGCCGGTGCCGGTGCAGTCCATGATGGGGGGTCGGCTGACGGTGGTCGTGGGGAGGTTGGCGGCGTTCGCTGCGATGTAGGTAGCGAAAGCGTCGGTGACCTTGCGGCTGAACTCCACGTCACTGATCGACGTGAGCTTCGCTTTGGCGAGTGCGTCCTTCACGCCGGTCTTGTCGAGGGTGACTGCCGTGTAGTCTACGAGCTGGAAGTCCACGTTCTCGCCATTGTTGAGGGTCGAGGGGGCGGTGGTGGGCTTCCAGGTGAATGGGTTGCGGTGTGGCTGGCCCGTCCAGGTGAGCTGCCCGGTTTCGGGGAGCTGGTAGGTGACGGTAGCGAGGATGGTGCGCACTGCGTTGGTGCGCGCTTCATTGCCGTTGAGGTAGTCGTACTCACGAGCAACCCAGGACTGGTCGATAACTGCGTTGAGACCGTCGATGTTGAAGTCGTGGAGGGCCGTCATGTAGGGCACGAACGTGGAGGTGCCTTTAGCGGCCTCGGGGAGGCTCTTCGCCGGGGGGACGATGACCCCGAAGTAGGTGCCGATCAGCGCGACGGGCACTAGGCCGATGAGAGTGCGCTTGAGGAGCTTCTTCTTTCCGCGCTTCTTCTTGGCTGGCGTTGCAGGTGCGGCGGGCGACCCCCACGAGTCCCAGGCCTGACCTTGTGCGGGCGTGTTGTTCTGCGTGGGGATGTTGATGTTGGTGTCCCAGGAAGCCACTCTTGTCTCCTCTCCTGGTTAGTTCATTAGTTCATCAGGTTTCCGAAGAATGTTACGGCGTTCGCCGTGTCCACTGGCTCCGGGGCGGGTTCGGGGTCGTCCGCTGTGGGGAGCGCGGGGGTGTCGTCGGTGCGGGGCGCAAAGTCGTCCTCGTTGTCGCCAGTGGGGAACGCCCACGGACTCTCCTCGTCAGAACCGGTTGTTTCCACCTGAACTTGTTGAGGTTCTGATGGTTTTTGCTGGGTTCTGAGTAGGTCTTGGATGAGAGATTCGAGCTTGTCGATACGGTCGCTCTGCTCGGGCTGTGGCTGTGGGGCCTGTACGACGACCTGCGGCTGCGCGGGCGCAACCTGCTCGAAGTAGCTCAGCCCCTGCTGCGTGCGTATGGTGAGTGAGTCGAGCATGAACTGAAGGCGCTCGTTCTCCTGCTGCGCTTCGTCCAGGGCGGTTTGGAGCTGGGCGCGCTCGAAGTCCTCCTCGTAGCCGAGCATCATGTTGACGACACGACGTACCTCATCGTTGTCACGGTAGGCGGCCAGCAGTGCACTAACGAGAGAGGAAGCTTTGCGTTCCTTAGTGAACGGGCGGATCACGTCGTCGTAGATGTCCTCCGGGAGACCCTTGACGACCAGAGTGTACTTCTTATCCGATGACATCGGTCAGCCTATCTCCCTCGTGGACAACGCTCGTGGCAACTGACCTAGCGATGTACTGGATCAACTGCTGAGCCTGCCCGGCTGGCGAGGGGTTGTAGATGAGGGCTCGAGGCTGAGGGTTCAGGCCTCTGAGGTTGATGAGGGTCGCGCGTAGAGACTGGATGTCGCCGTCGATGATGGCGGTGGGGAGTTTGTGGGCTGCGAACGCCATGTAGAGGACGCGGGCGACCATGCTGTTGGCGGGTGGGCCGACGAGGATGATCTGCTTGCCGTCGCGGGCGACCTGTGCGAGGCGAGCTGCCCAGTCCACGAGCAGGTAGGTGAGGTCGTTCATGTAGGCGCGTGCGCCCATGGTGATGAAGCTGACCTGGTTGACGCTGGTGTCCGTGTAGGGAACGGGGCCGGTGCCTTTGGTGAGCCAATTACGCCCGTCGGTCACGTCGTTGGTGCCAAAGCGGTAGTCGATGAGACTGTCCACGTTCAGGTCGATGATGCAGACGGGTCCGCTGTACGCGAGTTCGGCGGAGTACTTCTGGATGAGCTTGTACGTCGTTTTGACTGCCCCTCCGGTGCCGGGGAAGAGCACGTGTAGGCTCTTGATGACCGTCGGCGAGAGCGTCGCGATCGTTGGCAGGCTCAGCGTAAGGATGGAGTCTGCGCCGGAGAACGCGTCGAGGCGCGCGAACGGGCTCCGCTCAAAGGCCGTGAGTCGTTTGCGGAGCTCCACGTCGCTGCCGCCGTGCATGACCTGCTTTTCGAGGTCGGCTTTTTCTCGGGCGAGGCGCGTCGCGTCAGCTTCGAGGGTAGCGATGCGGTCACTCTCGGACGCGCGCGTATTCAGGAGGGCTTCCTGTTCGGCGAGCTTCCGGTTCGCCGCGTCGAGTTCGGCCTGTAGGCGCGCCACGTCGGCGTTGGTGGATGCGGCGGCGGGCGCGACAGTCGGGGTGGCCTGTTGGGGAGCCACCATGTTAGCGCCTTGCGTGGCTGCAAGCGTGGCGAGCGCCTGCATGAAGGCGGCGGGGTCTAGCGGCTGCTCTCCCATGGGAGCGTCGAGCTTGGCTCCTCGAGCGTTCAGGGCTTCGACGAGGCGCGCGTCAGTTGAGTACGCGATGTACTTCTCTGTGCTCACGATGCTAGGGGCGATGCGACCGCTATCCGCGTACCCGTCAGGCACGATGAAGGCCACCACGTCGTTGCGCGCGGCGCTCATGTGCGACTGGAGCTTGAGGCTGGCGGCTGGTACCTCAGACAGTTCGACGACGTCCTCAGCCCCGTAGATTTGGGCGAAGCCCTCGCGTGCGAGTTTCACCGCGGAAGCGGGGAGACCGTAGTAGTAGGCCTTGAGCATGCTGGGCTCCTTCCTATGGTTGGGCCTCCGCGCCCCTACCTGTTCGACCGGGTGAGCAGAGGCCAGTGAACGGTGGGGCGCGGAGAGGCTTATGGGGTTACTTCTTCGCGTTCTTTTCCGCGAAACGCGCGAAGTTGATCGCTCCCTCAATGTTGAGGGTGCGCAGGTTGGTCCCATCCTTGACGGGAAGCAGCTCAATGTCGGGTGCGAAAGCGCGGATCTTTCGCACAACAGACTCAGCCAGGGATTCTGTTCCTCCAACCTGAACTGCGCCGCCTCCGATGACGAGGAGGTATGCGAACTCGTCGGGTGCGAAGCGGTTTGCCTCAAATGTGCCTTTAATCCCGTTCGCGATATCGTCCGCGACTTCGTTGCGCGCTGCGTTGATCTGCGCAGTCACGTCCTTGCGCTTCGCGCCTGACCGGATGGTGCCGGTGAGGACTGCTTCCGCGGCGGCCTCGCGGGAGAGCGCTCGACCGTATTCCTGCTGCACGAACTTAGTAACAAGGGAGGCGATGGCATTGCCGCCTTTGGGATATGAAGCAGATGCGGATGTGATTGGGCTTAGCTTCTTGATGAACATGACATCAGAGGTGCCCGCTCCGAAGTCGAGCACAATGATCGGCTCCTCTACGCAGTCGGCGTAGTCAGCGACAGTGCCTCCTGCGGGCGTGAAGACAGTGGCACTAAAGCCTGCCAACCCCTCGGAGATGACGGACACGTCCCCAACCTTGATGGGGATACTGATGCGCTCGGGGGCAACGACCTCCACGCTCTTCGTGAGCGTGAAGATCTTCTTGAACACATCGCCCTTGCCAGTCTCACTGGGCGGGGCGAGGAGCGTCACGTCCCAGGTGATCTCCAGGGTATCTGGCTTCTTGCGTAGGAGCTTCGCGACGAGCTCGCGCCCGATGTAGAGGGCGTAGTGGAAGCTCCACAATGTTGTCTCAGACTGTGCCTTCGTGGCAATGGCTGAGTTTGGGCGGGTTGAGGACATGCCAAACTCGCGGTCGGCGAGGGGGCCTGCCGCGTACAGGTGCGTCGGCTCCCCAGCTGCGAGTCCCTGCGGTGCGCGAAGGATGATTGAACGAAGTTCGTTGGGCTTTCCGTTGATCTCCTCGGCGACATATTGATCGGGAATTACGTAGTCATCCCCGATGGCCGCGAAGGCGTTGGGGAGGATTGTGACGGGGCTGGCCTTGCCGTTCACGAGGGCGGCGACTCGGGTTTCCGAGTTGCCGAAATCGATGACCAGGCGCGCCTGCACCTTGGTCGGGTTCTGCTCACTCACTAGCGCGTCCTTTCCATGTTGTTTTGTGTGCTGTTTAGACCATTTTATCGGTAAATAGCCCGCGCGCGCGTTTAGGAGCGTTTGTGTCGCCGATTCGCGACGTTCGCTTCGAGGACTCGGGCATTCACCGTGGCATCGCTGAGGCCCGGCATGAGGAGTTCTCGGGTGAGGGTCCCCTTCTCCCAACCTTCTTGGATTCGGGCGATCTGGGTACCGGAGTACTGGAAGCTCCCGTCCTCGTTCTGGGATGAGAGCTGCTGCATGAGGCCGGGAACCGTGTCGGGGATGCGCGTGGCGTACAGGTTGGCGAGTGCTTCGAGGGTGTCGGCTTGGCTGTTTCGCGTGAGGGGTAGGTCGGCGAGGATGGGGGCGCGGCTGATTTGGTGGAGCTGTTCCTCGTTGAGGCCCGCGCGCGCGAGGCTGGGGCGAGCGAGGTTGAGGAGAGAGCGTAGGGCGGTGTCGGAGGAGATGGTCGCCTCGAGGTAGGGCTTGATGTCCATGCCTTGTGCGAGGGCGCTCTCGTAGAGGGAGAGCTGGGTTTCGCGCATGTATCGGAAGTCGCATCCGGCGGTGGGGTATCCGCGTCTGGTCCATTCGAGTACTGCTGCGAGGACGGGGACGGTAAGGCCCATCTTGAGGAAGGGGCGGAAGCTGTTGAGGTTGCCCTGGTTGTGGGCGTGGTTGCGGACGATGCGCAGGATGGGGGCGGGGAGCACGAAGAACGGCTCGGGGATGGTCTCGAGCATGGCGAGCCGGATCTGGTGGAGGTCGTCGGGGTCTCGATCGATGTACGGCATGATCGGGGTGCCGTCGAAGATGGCGCTGCGTACCTCGTCGAGGATGTCGAGGGGGTAGCCGGTGAGGATCGCCCGGTAGTTCTCAAGAGTCAGCTCTTTGCCTGCGTACTTCACTTATTGAGGCCTTTCGTCGTGGTGGTGAGGTGTGCGCGTCGCTGGGCGACGGAGTGGACGAGTTCGTCGAGGACGTGCGGATAAAGACTGTACATCCAGGAACGGTTGGTACTCCAACCGTCAGTGGGATGGTGGAGCGCTGCGGGGATGCGGGCGGCGTTGAGCGTTTCGAGATAGGAGGTGACCGCGGCGTGAGGGCCGAGGTCCTTGTAGTGGAGACGTGCTGTGGGCGGCATGTTAGCCCACGTGTAGGAGCCGTCGTGATGCTGGTGGAGTTCCTGCGCGGTCACGTCGAGAATGAGTGCGTCGTAGGCCAGGCCTCGGGTGGCTTCGGCATTGCGGGTGCCGTTGCTGGAGCGTGGGCTGGTGATGGTGACGGCGAGGACATGGCCGTCGTCGTAGTGGAGGGCGTAGTCGTCCTTCTTGACGGTGCGGGCACCTTCCCGGTTGTAGATGGGCAGAGGGATGGTGGCGAGGTGGGCGAGTGCGCGCAGGCGGGCGAGAGACGGATGGTCGCACAGGCTGATGAGTGCACCCCGTTCGACTTCCGTGCCGGAGTGCTTGCGCGTCGAGTAGGCGACGTAGCCGCGGCGTGGAGCGTGGACAGTCATATACGGAGTGGAGGCCATGAGTTCTCGGAGGTTCATTCGTCATCCTCAGCGGGTAGGTGTTGTGTCGCTTCGAGTTGCACTCGTCGCGCGAGGTCGGGTGGCGGGAGTTCGCCGCGCGTGTCCCAGGCTGGAGGCTGGCCGTTGAGGGCTTCGGCGTTCTCAGTCTGGAAGCGCTCGTGGTCGAAGTCGATGCCGTGCTGGGAGAGCGCCCAGTAGGTGAGGTCTACCTCGGACAGGACAGTGGGCGTGAGCTGGCCGTCGCGGGTGACGACTGTGGGCACGGTGTTGGTCTGGTCGATGGGTTCGATCATGTACGGCTCCTGGTGGCCGAGGTAGCCGATCGTACAGTCGGCGAGATGGTAGGAGACCTCGTGAGGCTGTGGGGGGTTAAGGAGGTCGGTGTACTTCCACCGGTCATTGAGGGGGATGTTGCACAGGTCAGTGATGGAGTCTTCGATGGTGCCGTTGATCGGCCAGGCCTGTAGGTCAAGCTGGTCGCTGGTCGTGGGGTCATTGCGGACGACGGCGAGGGTGCAGCCGGTGAGGCGCGGGTAGGAGCCGGAGGTTTGCGCGGTGGAGAGGCGCGAGTGGACGATGACGACGCTGCCAGCAGTGAACCAGATGGTGGCGCGCTTCTCTTCGACGGTGGCCGGGCGGAACGTGCCGAGTTCGCGGGTGACTCCCTGCCAGAGGAGGTAGTCGTAGTCACGGTAGGTCGCCTGCGTGGTGTCGATGTCGATGCTGGGGTTGTTGAGCTGCCAGAGGAGGAGCGCGAGCGGCTGGATGATGCGCCGGTTCTTCACGTGCGCGACCGGGGGCGTGATGAGCGCTCGCGGGGTGGGTGTGGTGCGGGACCAGTGGGCGAGGCCGCTCATGTAGGCGGCGACGGTGGCCGCGTCGGTGAGCTTCGGCTCCGTGGAGACAGTAATGGTCGTCGTGTCTCCCTCGCGGGTGAGGGTGGCGTGCTTGTTGGGGCGCTTCTCGTCGCGGAGTAGGGCCTCCCACTGCTGCTTGTAGGGGAGCGTCTCGCGTGCGATGGTCTGAGGATTCGTCACTTGGTGGCCTCGTTTCGTAGCTTCTGAGCGAACCGGTATTGGTCGTTGGCGTTGCCGCCGGTGCCGGTGATGAGTGCAGCGACGTAGGCGAGGGTGCCGGCGTCGAGGGCGTGGAGTTCATCGTGGATGCGGACCTTCGAGAACTGTATGACGTAAGCGAGGGTCCGCTGTAGCGCGTCGATGTCTGGCGAGGACGCGGGGGTTACGCCGTCGGTCGCTGCTTTGAGCTGGGCGATGAACTCGGCGTCGAAGTAGTCTTCGAGGCTCCCGGTGCCGGCGTCGCGGGCGACGGCTCGGTCGAGGGTGCGGGTCGCGGCGGCGAGGGAGTCGGGGGTGTCTGTGGCGATGAGGGCGAGGAAGTTCTTCCCGAGGCGGGTCTCGACTTCGCGGAGTCCGGCCTCGACTTCGAGGCGCACGGTCGTCTCTTTGCGGCCCAGGTGCTTGCCGATCTCCTCGTAGCTCATGCCCTTGTGGGCGAGCGCCCCGTCGGGGGTGCCGGGGATACGGAGCCGGATTGCCTGCGGGTAGAGGCGGGTTTGCCGGTAGGACGCGCCCCTGATGTAGACGACGGTGCGGTCGATGAGGGTTTGCGCGTCGGCGGACAGGGTGCGCGCCTCCGAAACAAGCCTCGTTAGTCGCGTGTAGAACCGCGCCACGATGCTCCCTTCCTGCCCCCGTTTAGAGGGGGCGATCGTCGATGTAGAAAAAATCATCGGTTTTTGTCCACGCACCTTTGCTGGCGGCGTTTTTGGCCTCCTGGAGGGGTTCGCAGCCGGTTTGGAGGTGCGCGTGGACAAAAACTGATGTCTGAAACCATCATTTCACGATCAACATTTTTCATCACTTTTGACGATCGGAGGGTCGCAGAATGAGACAGAGGTGGGGTGCCGAGGGGGCTGTGGAGGCGTGTAGAGAGGTGTGTCGACCCGGTGAGGCGAGAGGCGAGAATGAGGCTTTTTGTCGGGATTTGTCCAGTTGCACCCCTACCGGGCGCTTGTCGGTATGACCTACCCCCTTCCCGTGCGGAACTCCGACCTCACCGTGTTGGTCTCGCTACTCTCGTGCTGGTCTCCCCCCGCATCGTGCGGATGCCCTCTAGTACAACCTTTATCTATGCAGGGTTAACGTGGATGTCGGTAGGGTTAA
>ERZ772904.7-NODE-7-length-139973-cov-7.43175_pt1 | contig 139973 bp, 105 predicted proteins | sample MGYA00512122_ERZ772904 | MGnify/ENA primary metagenome ERZ772904 (study PRJEB29015, sample SAMEA2738104) | human oral metagenome | biome: human oral; feature: human-associated habitat; material: saliva | place: China | collected 2269 ... | reverse complement strand
TACGCGCCCCTGGCTAAGCCGGCGCCGACTCCCAAAGCGGCGCGCACCATAGAAATTAGTAAACGCTAACCAATGCGGCCCCAAGGCTAATGCCTTGGGGCCGCATTTGCTTGCGCACCGCCATTTACCTGGCATTTCGTTTTTAGTTCACACCCCATGTGGTCATATCACATACGACATTTACTTAGGTAAACATAAGTCTGCGCGCGCATAATTTTCCACGTTTTTCAAAGCTTATTTATCCCTGTGGTTAACTGCTTTAGCTGCGGTTTACTTGATCCTCATTATTTACAGAAAACACTCCCGTATTAGGTATAACTATGCACACTAATTTACCATTACGCTCACAGTGATCAGACCTATATGCGTCCAGGCGGTTTTGTATCCTATTCGACAAGGCGCATGACTTTCGTAGAAGCCGCACAAAATTTATGGCTCCACCTTGGAGCATCTGGTGCGATTGCAGGCTCGGAACAAGCGGCTACCAACTTTGGTTGACTAATTATTTAGAGCGCCAAGACTGCTATAAGGCACGCACTTATTAGCTGTGCCTGGAATATGGGTAGGGATATCTTGAATAAATCCTGATTTCGTTCGGGAAATCCAGTAGATATTACCTCTTTACCCCCATATTTTCAGCCCCCCAAACCCTACTTGGCATAGATGTAGCTGTAAACAAGTACCGCAAGTGTCTCTACCGTCTGGAGCGAACATGAATAAGGGAGCAGAATCTCTAAGTTCAGGAAATCAGCCTGTTAGCGAGTCGCGCCACCATAAGGTAAAAAAGGCATGGCGACTACGCCAGCTGTGGCGCAAGCTAAATTCAGAAGAAGCGTCACTAGTAAGTACCAATCGCCTATTGGTTCTACTCCAGACCCAGCCCCAAGACGCTAGCATCTGCATCGATTGGAGCGGTAAGGGCGACGGAAGCGTCAATGTCATATTGGAAGCAGTGGGGGTTAACGACAGTTTCGACCGGGACCTAGAGTGGGCCTGTCGCGGCGCCCAAGTGTGGGAACCTATCGAGGTCTATCAACCTGCCTGCCCAGATCAGGTGTATGAGGTTTTCGGCGCTCTACCTGGGCACCTAGAAAACGTTGAAGACATCCTCAGCCCCACCAAGCCTGAGGTTATGCTGCCCGGGCGGCGTAAGCCCACCTGGCCCTTGCCTCGCAGCTCAAACTCGCAAATGCTTATGGAAACCCTCAGTGAAGTGGGTGGCCACCTACGTGTGCGGCTAGGTAAGGCCGAGGAAATTGAATGCGAGATGGCTGAAGAGGCCTTCACTAGCACCGAAAAGCTAATGGCGGGCAGCGACGTCGGCAATTACCTGGGCACCCCCATGCGCCTGAGGGTTTTTATGGGCGCAAACGGCTCCCAGGGATTCCCCTCCCGGCTATGGATCGCACTATGCAGCTGGGCAGTAGGCATCCGCTACGAACAAATCACCAACCGCGCCGAAGCTGAAAAACTATGGTGCAGCCAGGAAGCACTTGTGGGAGCAGCCCAACCGGAGGGGCTAGTTAAAGTATTTGCGCGCCTACCTGTAGCAGATACGCAAGCCAAGATCATTGGTCTGCCTGCAGTGGAGCAGGACCCCGCCGTCGTACCCCTATCTGACCACACACAGGTACGTGAGGAAGCAGGCGGGATGCGCCTGGGCACGGCCACCACCACTACCGGGGACGCCGCTGACGTCTACCTGAACTCAGAAGGCGCCTTGCAGCACGTGCAGGTTGTGGGCGCTTCGGGTGCAGGCAAGTCCACTCTGGCTGCTGCCATGGTGCATTCACTGGTGGCCCAGGGGCGCGGGGGCATTGTGCTAGACCCGCACGGGCAGCTGGTGCGGCGTATCGCGGATGAACTGCCCGCCGAGGCTTTGGAACGCTGTCTGTTTATTGACTACGCGGATCTGAGCCACCCGGTACCTATCAACCTGTTTCACTGCGGCGACTTTGATATGGCATGTAGCAAAGTCATTGAGATAATGTATCTCACTTTTGACCCAACCAGGCAGGGTATTGTGGGACCGCGTTTTGAGCGGATTATCCACCAGCTAGCCGAGCTTCTAAACCACATCTATGGCCCTGACTTGCCGCTTACCCTTATCCCCGAGCTGCTGCTAGATAAGAAGGCTCTGGAGAATCTAGCCAGGGCTGTCTCAAACATGAGCCCAGAGCTGACGCGCAGCGTTATGACTGAGATTGTCACTAACCGCTCCTCCGACTACGCGGAGCTTATCGCCTGGGCGAGCTCTAAGTTTGAGCGCATGCTAAACTCGCAGGCTTTGCGCGCCGCCCTAGAAACTGGCGCCGACGCGCTGGATTTAAACGAGGCTATGGCATCCAACAAGATTGTGTTGGTGAACTTGGCCTCACCCAAGATTGGTCGCTTCGCCGCACAAATGCTGGGCATGTTGTGGCTGGCTAAGCTGGCCCTGGCAGTACCTAACCGCCAGGACGATTACCTGCCTTTCCATGTGGTGGTTGATGAAGCCCACCTTTTTCAAGAATCCCTGCTTAGCCAGATGCTGGCGGAGGGACGCAAGTTTGGGATTGCTTTGACGCTGCTGCACCAGCACATGGGGCAGCTGTCTATGAGCTTGCTTGAAGCTTTGCGCGGCAACGCCTCTTCAGTAATTGCGTTTAGGACCTCAGTTCGTGACGCCCCGGAGGTTGATGAGCGTTTGGGGGTGTGGCCGGGCGGTTCTTTGAGCCGGCTACCTAACTTGAGCGCTGCGGCGACGCTGGCCACCAGCTATGGCCAGACCCAGCCTTTCACTTTGAAGGTTGACCACAATGAGCAGGTACGCGCCGGGGTTATCAACGGCCACCCGGTGGTGCACGCTTTTGACCAGGTTTTGAGCCGCTCACACAAGCAGCTGGTGCAGCCGTTTAACTTTGTTGCCCCCAAGCGGATGAACAATGTTCGCGCCCTAACCGAGCAGCTGCAGGAGATCAACAAGAAGGCAGGTTTACAGGACGACGAGACTTACACTTCCACCAAGCCTAACCCCACCTTCATGGAAGAGTGGATCGCCAGGCGCAAGAAGCTGACCAACACGGATAGCGAGGACCCCGACTAGGTCCTATTCGCGCAGCTTCCCACCCCGCTGGGGGCTTGGCTATAGCGCCAGGCCCCCAGTTCAATCCGGTGCAAGCCGGTTCACTCTGGCGCAGCCCGGTCCAGCCCAGCACAACCTGGTGTAACCCGGCGCAACCCGGCGCGGTCTGGTCCAGCCCGGCGCAACCCAGTCCAGCCCGGCGCAATGACCCCGGCAGCACCTTGCCTGCATGTAAATGTAATAAGGCCTTGCATATAACTTATGTTTGGCATTAAGTTGCTTTTCGTAAGTGGTGCGCAACACCGCCACCACCCCTGAGTACGCAGCTCACGGGTGGTGTTTGCGCGCCTACATCCTCGACACGTAAAAGCGCTTGGTAGCTGGTGAACGCTGCGCCGTTCATTGACAGTGTTTGTCTTTAAGTTGCTGTAGCTATTTTTTAAGTGCTTTTTAACTGGTGATAAGGCATGGAAGAACAAAGAAAACTGCGCTTGGCCCTGGTTGGTGCACTGGTAGTTATTTTGGTGTTGGTTGGAGCTTTAGTTTGGGCTTTAACTGACGACGACGCCGTTAAGGCTGCTTCTGGGGCTGCAACTCCCGGCACTAGTGGTTCTAGCCAGGCGGGACCTAACCAGACAGGGTCTAACCAGGCGGGGCGCAGCGATGCTAGTCCTGGAAGTACTTCTTCAACTGCAGGTAGTCAGGCCTCAGGCAACAACGGGAAAGTAAACACCTGGGGTTCAGTCTGTGGCCTGGCCGGCTCTGAACTTAAGCCTACGAGTCAGGTAAACATGCCAGCCATGCGCAGCAGCCTGTTTGTTGATAGCACTTATTACTACTACAACAACCTGACCGGCCCAGGTAAGCGGGCTGATGGTGATTTGCCCACCTGCTATGCCCATAGTAGTGAAGGCGCTATCCTAGCGGCCACTAATTTTCAGGCATTGGCAGGTGGTGGTCGTAGATTAATTGATTTAGTTAAAGCAACTACCTATGAAGATGATGATCAAAAACGCCTGCTAGCCAAGGGTAAAGATTCGTCTGAAAATCCCACAACTGTACAAACTGTTGGCTACAGTATTCAGGTGATTGATGAAAATAATGTTGTTGTGCGTTTAGCTATACGTATCCCTAAGTACCCATATATCTTGAGTCAAAGTACCTTTACTCTAATTTGGGATAAGGGTGATTGGAAAATTAAGATTGGCCCAAAGGGGCCACTAGATATAACGGTAATTAGTTCTGTAGAAAATGCCGGTATGGTGCCCTGGGCAAACTAATACCAGCCTGCTTAGCACAAACGATCATCAGCAGGATTGCCTCTAAACATGGTGGGGGACTTTCTTTAGAAAGTCCCCCACCATCATTTCCCCGCCGCATCACCTTTACGGTTGACATATTTACGAGATTCAGGCCATCTGAGCCCAATAAATGTGGTCATAGTCATCATAAGATAAGAGGTCATTTTGAAAAGCATAACTTAATTCTCGGTCAACTTCTCCTTCATTTGGACCTACGGCGACATCACCGACAAGAGTTGACGGTATGGTATATAAACCAAATTCATAATTGATTACGAGCTGAGTCAACTGTTCAAGTGTTAAGTTACCTTCACCATATTCTTTAATCATACGGGTAACCGTGCATAGACGCTCGAAACCAAGCTTTTCTAAAGCTTCAGGAACCTGCTCTTCTAGCATCGCCTTTACAAGATCCCAGTCAATCTGATCTTGCCAAGGCCGCCTGAAATCATAAAGGTGTTCTTGGGTGCCCGTAAATTCCCAATCAAAGAAATTTAACAACGCTCGTAACTCTCTAGGCTCAACCTTACAATCAGAATATTCATCCAAAATCTGGAGTACTGTGCGCAACCGGTCCACACCAACCTTACGCACAGCCCCAGGCGCTAAACGCTTAATCGCTTCCTCGGCTACCTGCGGATCAATCGTTAAATCCTTAGTCGGATACTGCCCCATTCCAATCTTTTCCCTTCTGATCAAATACTTCTTTATACATAAATAGAATTAGAGCTTATTTAGCCCTTTGAGCCCAATAAATGTGGTCATAGTCATCATAAGATAACTGCTTCTCAGAAAAAGCCCAACGCAATTCCTGACTAACTTGTCCCTCATCTGGGCTAGAACCAATATCTCCCACAAGCGTTGTAGGTATGGTGGTTAGACCAAAATTGTAGTGGATCACAAGTCGAGTCAGTTCATCAAGAGTTAGGTTACCTTCACCATATTCTTTAATCATGCGGGTAACCGTGCGAAGCCTGTCGAAACCAAGCTTTTCTAAAGCTTCAGGAACCTGCTCCTCTAGCATTGCCTTCACAAGATCCCAGTCAATCTGGTCTTGCCAAGGCCGCCTGAAATCATAAACATGCAAACGAGTTCCAGTCAATTCCCAATTAAAGAAATCTAACAACAAGTACAGCTCTTCATCATCAACCTTGCAATCAGAGTATTCATCTAAAATCTGGAGTACTGTGCGCAACCGGTCCACACCAATTTCATCCACAGCCTCAGGCGCTAAACGCTTAATCGCTTCCTCAGCTACCTGCGGATCAATCGTTAGATCCTTAGTCGAATACTGTTCCATTTTGTTCTCCTCTCAAATTCAATGCACCCAAAACCCAATTAGGGCGCACAAACTCCACCTACTCAACTAATTAGCGAGCAGGAAACCTAAATAAATCAATGTTTCCACCATTAAGGCAGCGCCAATACAGGCATAGCGTTAATTGCTGCCCTTAAAAGTTTTAGTCGGTTGCAGCGTTATCGACATTGACTCAGCTGCTTGTTGTTAGGGCCTTGAAGTATCAGCCCCTTCAATCACTATGTTAACCCGAATGCGCCTATATGGCCAGCATTTTTAGTTTGGAAAATTTACAAGCATCTAGCCACCAAAATTTACCCGCCCTAGACCCTCGAACACGGGCACAGCAGAGCCGGCAAGGGGGCAGCTTAGCTGCCCCCTTGCCGGGGCCCAGCCTTGGTTAACAAGGTTTAATTGGTGTTGCCCTGGTAGCCGCGCTTAAAGGCCAAGATCCACTCGGGCCAGTCCAAGCGCTTGTGTTGCCAGCGCGCGTAGATCTCTCCGGCCAGCCAGCACACGGTGGCAACTAGCCAGAGAATCATCAGTTGTGGCCAGGTGTTCCACAGCTCCCGGGCAGCTAAAAACAGGAACAGGCTCAAAACCAGCGGCCCGCCCGTGCGCATCCTTGTAAATAACCGTTCCATCATGTTCACCTCTAGACACCTGCTTTGTCTGCGGATACAGAACACTGGCGCAGCCAAGGCAGTAGGGATGGGTGTATGCACAACCACTATGTAGCCGCGCACACATTCATTAAACACCCAACCAAGTGACGGGCGCCATAGAAATTTAGTCAACATTTAAACGGCGTGTGCCCCAAGGCCAAGCCTTGGGGCACACCACCAAACAAAATCACCAACTAGCCTCGCCAACTACTGCACAAACGTGCACCGCTGCGCAGCGCCCACGAAGCAGCTAAACCTAGAGCGGCCAAGCTGCGCCGTCGTAGGCGAAACTAGCCGCTAAAACGCAACTTACACGCGGGGCTGACGCTGCGCCCACACCACCGGCTCCACGCGGTGACCGGTGTAGAAGGGGGTATCTACGCGCACGTGCAAACGCGCCTCGGTGTAACGCTGGGCGTGCATAACCCCCTCAAGGCGATCAAGGCCGTCAGCCTCAAAAGCCAGCACCCACTCATAGTCGCTCATACCGAAAGCACTCAAAGTTGAGCCCTTAACATCGGGGTACTGAGCAAAACCATTACGGCCGTGATCAGCCATAATGCGTGAACGCTCAGCCGCATCGAGCAGATACCAGTCGTAGGAGCGCACGAAGGGGTACACCATGATCCACTCGCGCGGCACCACACCCCCAAAGCAGGCGGGAATGTGGCGGCGGTTAAACTCGGCCGGAGTGTGCAGACCCATGCAGCTCCACACCGGCTCCAGGTAACGCCCCAGCGCACTGGCGCGCAGACGCTGGTAGGCATCCTGTAGCGCCTTGGGGTCGTCGTTAAGCCACCAAATCAGCAGGTCAGCCCCAGCCCTAAAACCGGCCAGGTCATACCAGCCGCGCGTGGAGGCGCCTGAGCCGGCCACATACTGCACCGACTCGTACACCAGTGCCTCACGGACGGCGTCGTCGGCAGGTAGCGGGGCGGCCAGCTTCCAAACCGTGTACAGGGCGTAGTGCTGCTTGTTGTTTACCTCGTCAAAGTCCACGGTGGCGACGTCGCGCGGATCGTGGCGGCTGACAGTGTCTGGATGCCCATGCGGGTGGGTTTTAGCCATAGCTTTCTCCTTTGGCTGTGTGGTTACCTTAGGGTCTTTAGGGTCCTGCGCCTGGCCCGGGTGGCAGTTTTTAGTCTCGACGCCGTGGCTCGCCTCAGCCGGGCAAGCGGCGGCCTGGTTACGGTTTTGCGTCTCTGCAGCCAGTTTGGCCAGGTATTTCTTGCCAACCTTGGGGTGGCCCTGCGGCAAGGGCAGTACCTGCCCTTCCTTAACCAGCTTGTGGGCTTGCTTCTTGGTTAGCGGGCGGCCATCCCAGTCCTTAGCGTTGGCACTGATTTGTGCTTTGCGCTCTTTCTTGGCGGCTTTTTTGGCAGCTTTCTTAGCTTTTTTCTGGCTGCGCTCAAGCTCCTGCTCGGCGCTAAGCTCCTTAGCTTTCCCCATGTTCAACTCCTAAAACTGTTAAATGCGGACGCCGGGGCGAAACGGTCTGGGCCAGGGCGGGCCGGGGTGGCCCCGCTACGACAGCATTGAGGTGGACATACAGTATGGAACGGGCCAGTGCCGGTGGTGTTAACAATTTCGTAGCTTTCGCCACGGGCGTGCGCGGCGCGCTCCTCCATAATGTCCACCAGGGAGGACACAAACTCTGGGTCTTCGCTGACAGTGTCTGCGCGCTCATAGCCCAAGCCCAGTTCGGCGGCAGTTTGGGCGGCTTCCGTATCTAGATCGTAGACCACTTCCATATGGTCAGTGATGAAACCAATGGGAGCCACCACCACTGCCTGAATCTGATCTCGGTCAAGCTGGGCCAGCACGTCATTAATGTCGCTTTCAAGCCACTTGGCGTGCGGCGGGCCAGAACGCGAGCAGTAAGCCAGATCCGCGTTCACCTGCTTAACTCCCAGCGCCCACTCCAAAGCTGGCTGTAGAGCCTCAATCAAAGCCTGGTGCTGGGCCACATAACTAATCTCGTTAGCCAGGCGGGGGAAACGCTCCAGCTCCTCAGCGCTAGGGGCACTACCGGCCTCCATAGCCAGCGGGATCGAGTGGGTTACATACAGAAGCTTGATTTGCTGCGGCTTAAAGCCCTGCTCAGCTAGCTTGGCGTAAGCCACCTGGATGGAACGTACCTGGGCGTTAAACATGCCGTCAGTGTTGTAGTAGGGACGCACCTTATCCACGGTCAAAACCCCGGGGGCGTAAGTGTCCTCTAACTCCACCAGAGCGGCTGCAATATCCTCACGGTACTGGCGGCACCCCGAGTAGGAAGCATAAGCAGAGGTGGGCAGGGCCAAGATGCGGCGCGCGCCGGCGTCGGCCAATTCCCGTAGGCCCTCACTAACGAAAGGATGCCAGTTACGGTTACCCCAACCCAAGACAATGTCACAGCCGCGCTGATCCAGCTCACGCCGCAGGTGGCCCAGCAGGCGACGGTTGCATTCATTAATGGGTGAAACCCCGCCAAAAAGCTTATAGTGCTCACTTACCTGCAGCAGGCGTTCATCCGGCACGCCGCGCCCGCGCGTAGCGTTACGCATAAACGGCAGTACGTCCTCGGGCCCATTAGGTCCGCCGTAGGACAGCAGCATGATCGCGTCATAGGGCGCAAGTGAAGACATTTCTCTCCTTATTAGACACTGTCAAAGTGTCGCTTGGGCTAGCATCCATGCCTAACACTAGCTGCAAAGCCTCCAAGTATGCGTCCTGTTGTCCACTTTCGCCCGCTTTGCGGGCCATAACGGTGGGATTATGGATCAAACGTGCCGCCAAATGACGCAGTGCGCGGGTGGCGTCGTCGGCGCTAATGCACCCATCCACAGGGCGCAGCCGGGAGATCTCCTCCCCCACCACCTCATCCACATGGTCACGCAGGCGCCGCACCACTGGATCCATAGAGCGCGCCCCCAAGCTGCGCTCAAATACCTCCACTTCACGGGCCACAATCTCGCGGGCCGCACGCACCTGTTCACCGTGCGCCTGGGGCACTGCGCGCTGCACGCTAAGCAGGTCAATGTAGCTTATGCCAGCTAGGTCAGCTACCGCCGCCTCCACGTCACGTTGCAACGCCAAATCCAAGATCACCAGTGGGGTTTTAACCCGCTGCACAATCTCGCGGGTGAGCACCGGGCTCCCCAAGCCGCGACAAGTAACCACTAGGTCTGCCGCGTCAAGCGCCTGCCCTAGCCCAGCCTCATCAACCCAGCCGATGCCGCGTCCCTGCGCAAACAGCTGGGCGCGCTCAGAGCGCGAATACACCCGCACATTAGTGGCCCCCAGCTCGCGCAGGGCCGTGACCGTGGCGCCCGCATAGGCACCGGTGCCCACCAGCACAACCTGGGCTTCTTTAAGCGGGCGTAGTTTGGCGTCATGTAAAGCTTGGGTAGCCAAATCCAGGCCCACCGCCACCACTGAGCGGCCCGAAGAAGCCAAGCCGGTGTGCGTGGCCACCAACCGACTGGTGCGTGAGGCGTGCTCAAGGGCGCGCCCCAAATCGCAGCTAAGAGTGTCTTCCTCCCAGGCCGCATGGAAGGCGCGGCGCAGCTGGCCGGCAATTTCGCGCTCCCCCACCACCATGGATTCCAGCCCGGCGGCGGTGGCAAATAGGTCTAGGTGGGCTTGGTGTCCGGCCAGGTGGCGCAAATGCACCTGCTCAAGGGGTAGTTCAGTACAGTGAGCCAGCACCGCGCGCACGTCGTCGGCAACAGCAGGGGCTCCAGAAGCGGCCGGGGCGGAACCGGGGCAAGCTGAGCCAGCGCGGGCGGCGTCGGAGCCAGACTGACCAGAGCTAGCCAGCCTGCTTGGGGCGTCAACCAGGATTGCCAGGCGGTTGCAGGTACGCACCACCACGGCGCCGCGCAGGTAGGGCAGCGCGCGCATGAGTTTGGGGCCCAGGTTGTCTACCTGACTGAGTCGGGCAACCTCATCCAGGCTTTGATAACGATGATCGGCGGAGAGTAGATGAATAGTCACAGCGAGTGCTATTCAAGCACCTATCGGCCCGCCACACACAGTTATCTCGCGATTTGCGCAAAACTATTTTTATGCCACCACGACAGTTAACTCTAGAGCGTCGGTTTTCCCTGCAACCGCAAGGTTTTTTAAGTGTCGAAGTGTCATTTTAAATAAATAAAGACGCGGCGTCATAAAAGCGGTTAGGTAAGCATAACTGCCACTAATGCGGTATTTGAAAACGTGAATATTATTTAAATTATCTATGGCTAGAATTAATAAACGATGAATGCTTTGCCGCCACCCCACTCGCCCCAGCCCGCCCTCTTGGCTGCACTTAATGGGCAACGCCCCGCCCGCACCCCGGTGTGGTTTATGCGCCAAGCCGGGCGCTCTCTGCCCGAGTATCGTCAGCTGCGCGCCCAGGTAAATCTGCCCATGCTTGAGGCTTGCCTAAATCCGCAGGTGGTTGCGCAGGCAACGCTTCAGCCGGTGCGCCGTCACGGGGTGGATGCGGCTATTTTCTTCTCAGACATCATGGTGCCGCTGCGCCTGGCCGGGGTGGATGTGGAGATTAAACCGCAGGTGGGGCCGGTTTTATCGGCTCCAATCCGCACGCGCGACGACGTTGAGCGCCTACTTGGGTGCGGTTTTGGCCAGGGCACTTGGGTCAGTCGCGACGGCGCCACTCACCAGGGCGCTGAGGGCGTGGCCGCCCTGCGTGAGGCTATTGCCCTGATTTTGACCGAGCTAGGCACGCCCGCGCAGGCGCCGCAGCAAGGGGCGCTACAGCAAGGGGCGTCACAGCCGCTAGCTAAGGCGCAAGCGGTGAGGCCGACGCAACCAGCGGCCCCGACCCAGGCGCAACCGGCAGCATCGACGCCGGCAACCATGCCCCAGGCGTCACAGCAAGCTCAGGCACAGCCGGCGGACTGGACCCCGCTGATTGGCTTTGGGGGCGCGCCTTTCACCCTGGCCGCTTATCTGGTTGAGGGCAAGCCCAGCCGCGACCACCTGGCCGCGCGTTCTCTAATGCACGCCGACCCACCCACTTGGGACCTGCTAATGCGCTGGTGCGCGCAGGTCACGGGCGATTTCATAGCATTGCAAATTAGCTGTGGCGCCTCGGCGGCGCAGCTGTTTGACTCTTGGGCCGGTTCACTTAGCCCCACCGACTACCGCGAGCGCGTGGTCCCATACTCGTCGCTAGCTATTGCGCGGGCGCGCGAGGCGATCAGCCCAACTACCGGCAAAGCAGCGCCAATGATTCACTTTGCTACTGGTAGCGCGCGCCTATTGCCGCAGATGCTGGCGGCGGGGGCGCAGGCTGTGGGGGTTGATGACCGCACTGAGTTGGATTGGGCGATTGATCAGCTTGGGGGTAGCTGTCCGGTGCAGGGCAATTTGAACCCGGCTTTGCTGACGGCGCCGTGGCCGGTGATTGAGCAGGCCATTGTTGAGTGTTTGCGTGCGGGGCGCCAGGCGCCGGGGCATGTGTTTAATCTGGGGCACGGGGTGCCGCCAACTACTGACCCAGCTGTGTTAACGCGAATCGTCGAATTTGTTCATAAGGAAAGCTTATGAATCTGGATGCTAAAAACAGTTCTGTCCCGGCCACTCCGGTCGTTTCTCGCCCAAACCCGCTTAGTGACCTGCCCGATGAGGTAGATGCCCTGGTGATTGGCGGAGGGATCGCCGGCCTGTCTGCCGCCTGGCAGCTAAGCCAGGATGGGCTCAAGCCACTGCTGGTGGAGGCGCGCGGCTATCTGGGCGGACTGATTGCCCCCGGTTACATTGGCCCGGTCCAGGTGGATTTGGGCGCTGAGACTTTCGTTCCGCGCGGGGTGGAAACCGCCCAGATGGTGGCCGCTTTGGGGCTGGAGGCACTGGCCCCTAGCGGCGACGGCGCACGCCTGTTTTTACCCCCCAACCGCGCCAATGGTGAGAGTCGCTGGCGTCTGTGGCGGTTCTTGCGTGACGCCTACCTGGGTATTCCTGCTGACCCGAGCGCGGACGACGTCGTCGCCGTTTTGGGCGCTAAGGCTGCGCAACGTGCCGCCCAAGACCGCCACCTAGGCAGTGAGGTGGGCCAGGGCGCTGAGGGCGAGACTTTGGCGGGGTTTGTGGCCGCGCGCATGGGGCAGGCGGTGGTTGATCGTCTGGTGCGCCCGATAGTTGCCGGCATTTACACGTGTGATCCGGCCGATCTGGCCACTGACACGGTTACGCCGGGGCTGCGTCAGGCTACTCGTGAGCATGGCTGCCTGGCTGATGCGGTGGCTTTCCTGTTGGCACGTTCGCGTAAAGCTACTGGTGGGCGCAGTGTTGATAAGTGCGTTCGCGGTGGCATGTTCCAGCTGACTGCGGCTTTGAGTCAGGCCATCACGACGGCGGGAGGCACTGTGCTCACTCGCATTGGGGCCCAGCAGCTCATTGCTCCCAACGCCGCAGGCAACGCTGACACTGCAAGCGGCGCCACTACCTGCGGCGCTAGTGGCGCCAGCAACGCGGCTTCCCACGACGCCAGCGACAGCTCTGGCACTCCCGATAGCTCCGGCTACTGGCAGGTGGTACTGACTCCCACCAAGCCGGGCCTGACTCCTTCGAGCGAGCCGGTCCCTGCCGGCGCGCCGCGTACTTTGCGCACTAAGCGCCTGGTGGTGGCTTGTTCGGCGCGCCCAGCCTTGCGGCTGCTGGCCAGCACAAACTTGGCGACCTTAGACACTGACATCACTATCCCGGTGGGCGCGCCCATTGCGCGCTACTCGCTGCTGGTTGATAGCCCTGAGCTGGACGCCGCCCCGGTGGGTCAGGGTCTGCTGGTGGCTCCGGCGTCGCCCGCAAGCTGCGCCGACACCCAGCCCGGCGCCGTCGAGAGCCCCGTGGGAGCCAAGGCCCTGTCGCATTTAAACGTTAAGTGGCCCTGGATCGCCCAGGCTTTGGCACCGCACCAGCATTTATTGCGCCTGTCGTATGGGCGTTTGGGGCAAAGTGAGCCGCAGGTGAGCCTGGAGCAAGCCCTAGCTGACGTGCAGGTTTTGACGGGCGTAACTATCCACCCCGAGCAGGTAAGCGAGCACAAGCTGGTGCGTTGGAATGGCACTTTGCCGCCACTGCCGCCCAGCTACCGCGCGCGCATTGCGGCTTTTATGAGCCAGGTTGAAAACATTGAGGGTTTGGCGGTTACTGGCGCCTGGGTTGGTGGCACGGGCGTAAATGCGGTGGTAGCTCACGCGCGCACGAACGCCAGGCGCCTACAGCGCTCATAACGCCACAGTCCGCATAGCACTACAAATATATAGGAACTTCTTATGAGTGAAAAAGTTGTGCGTCTGGGGACGCGCGGGTCGGCTTTGGCTTTAGCTCAGTCGGGCATGGTGGCGCGCATGTTGGAAAATGCTGCCGCTTCTCAGGGGCTTGGTTGGCGCGTGGAGCTGGTTACTGTGCGAACTCAGGGCGACACTTCGCGCGCGGCACTAAGCCAGCTTGGAGGCGTTGGAGTGTTTGCTGCCCAGCTGCGCACTCACCTGCTTGAGGGGCAGGTGGATTTGGCGGTGCACTCGTTTAAGGATCTACCCACCGCCCCGGTTACAGGGCTGCGCATTGCTGCCACCCCACGCCGCGCCGATCCACGTGACGCCCTGGTGGCCTCGAAGGGCATGAGCCTGGCGCAGCTGCCTAGTGGGGCGAGTGTGGGTACCGGCTCGCCTCGGCGTGTGGCCCAGCTAAAGGCTTTACGCCCCGACATTAAGACCGTGGATTTGCGGGGTAACGTGCCCACGCGGCTGGGGCGTGTGCGCGGGGTTCAGGTTACCGCCGACGCTGGCACATCCCCCCAGGCTCTTGGCACCGGCGCGGATCTGGACGCCGTGGTGCTGGCTTGCGCTGGATTGGAGCGGCTAGGTTTAACTGAGCACATAAGCGAGGCTTTCAACCCCGAGCAGATGCTGCCGGCGCCGTCGCAGGGTGTGCTGGCTATTGAGACCGCCCAGGAGCTTGACCCCCAGTTGGAGGCGGTGATCGCCCAGGTGAACGATCCGGCTTCACACCTGGCTGCGGTGGCTGAGCGCGCGGTGATGTCTACTTTGCAGGCTGGGTGCGCAGCCCCCGTGGGCACTTACGCCTACCTGGTGCACGCCGGCTTTGATTATGAGCTGCACTTAGAGGCCGGGGTGTTTGCTCTCGACGGCGCCACTAGCGTGCGTAGTCGCCAGGCCGTGACGCTTGGGGGCGTGGACCTAGCCAAGGCTTGCCACCTGCAAAAAGCGGCGGAGTTGGGTCAGCGCGCCGCCCAGGATTTGTTGGCGCAAGGCGCCGGGCAGGTAGCGGATTTGCAGGCTGTTAAGGAGCGTGGCTAAGGAGTTAGGGGGGCGCGGCGAGGATAGCGAAAGCCGCGACAACGCTGAGGCTACGGCGACAGGGCAAAAACTAAGCGCGCAGCAAGGTGACAACTAAGGTTTTGCGATCGGATTTAGAGGTAGATGGTTATGGTTGTTTCACGTGAAACACTCGCCGGTTTACGGGTGGCTTTGCCGCGCCTAAAGTCCGACGACGCCATTGCGGCGGCCCTTAAAACTGGCGGCGCCCAGGTGGATACTTTCGCGCTAACCCAAACCATTCCTATTGAATCTGCGCAGCTAGAGCAGATGCGCCAAAGGCTTGCATCTGGCTATTACGCCTGGGTGGTGCTGTCTTCTTGGCGAGCTGCACAGGCTGTACTGCCGCAGCTAAATGCGCTTGCGCTAGCACCCACCTCAGCCCCCACACTCAACTCACCCACCTCAGCCCCCACGCACTTGGCAGTAGTTGGCCAGTCCACTGCCGACTGGGTAAACACCCACTGCGCGCTTAAGCCCACCCTGGTGGGTGCGGGTAGCGCCGCCAAGCTACTGGAAGTTTTCCCGACGCCGCCCACTGCCACCACGGCAGCAGCCTCCACGACAGCTATACCCACCATCTGCCTGCCTCAGTCGCAGCTAGCCGCCCCCACGCTAGCCCAGGGACTTAGCCAGCTTGGCTGGCAGGTGGACGCCGTTGCAACCTACACCACCGCCCCCCTCCCCCAGCTACCAGCCCACCTCAAAACCCAGTGGCAAGCCGGGGCGTGGGACGCCGTCGTCGTCACTGCAGGCTCTAGCGCCCAAGCCCTGCTGCAACTGCTGGGCCCTCCACCTAAGAAAACCGCAGTGGTCAGCATCGGCCAATCCACCAGTGCACGCTGCCGCGAACTGGGCCTGCGCGTGGACGCCACCGCCGCCACGCCGCGAGCCGAACACATCACCCAAGCCATAATTAACCTATTTAAAGCAAAGGATTTTTCATGACCACCATCCCCCAAAGCGCCCTGGACCTGCTAGCCAGCCACGGCGTCGCGCCGGCTCCCATTCCCACGCTGCGCCCGCGCCGCCTACGCTCCACCCCGGCCATGCGCGCCCTGGTTAGCCAGCACCGCATCGACCCGGCCAAACTGATCCTGCCGGTGTTCGTGCGCGAGGACATTAGCGAGCCGCAAGCCATTAGCGCCATGCCCGGCGTCTACCAGCACACCCTGGACTCGCTGCGCCGCGAGGCGGTGGCCTGCGCCGAAGCCGGTGTGGGCTCAATTGACCTATTCGGCGTGCCCGCAGTGCGCGACGAAGTAGGCAGCCAGGCATGGGCCAGCGAAGGCATTTTGAACCAGGGTATCGCTGCGGTGCGTGAAGAGGTAGGCGACGCCGTAGTGGTTTGCGCCGATACCTGCCTTGACGAGTTCACCAGCCACGGCCACTGCGGACTGCTAGACGAGCACGGCGGCGTCGACAATGACGCAACCTTGCCGCTCTACCAGGCCATGGCCGTCAGCCAGGCCGAAGCCGGCGCCCACATGGTCTCCCCCTCAGGCATGATGGATGGGCAGGTAGCCGCCATTCGCCAGGCCCTAGACGCCTCCGGGCACGCCGACGTGGCAATCCTGGCTTACTCAGCCAAATACGCCTCCGCCTACTTTGGGCCCTTCCGTGAAGCCGTGGGCTCCACCCTCAAGGGTGACCGCCGCACCTACCAGCAAGACCCCGCCAACCGTCGCGAAGGCCTGTATGAGGCACTGCTCGACGCCGCAGAAGGGGCTGACATGGTGATGGTTAAGCCCGCCGGACCCTACCTGGATGTGCTTAGTGATGTGGCCGCAGCCAGCGACATTCCGGTGGCGGCCTACCAGGTCTCCGGGGAATTCGCCATGGTTGAGGCGGCCGCAGCCAACGGCTGGATTGACCGCGAGCGCGTGATCCTTGAAAGCGTGCTAGGCATTTTCCGCGCCGGCGCTGACACGGTACTTACCTACTGGGCCCGCGAAATCGCCCAGATGCTGCGCTAAGCCACGATCCCAGAGGCCGCGGCAGCCTAGGCACACCCCGGGTGTGACAGCCAGGGCGGCACCCCAGGCACACCAGCCCGGCGGCACCCCAAGTTCACCCGGGTGTGACAGCCAGGGCGCACCAGCCCGGCTGCCGCAACGCCGCAGGAAAAACAGACCAAACGCTGCGATAGGACTTAATTATGAATCTAAATGAACACTTATTTACCCAGGCCAAGGGGATTATTCCGGGTGGTGTTGACTCTCCGGTACGCGCTTTTGGGGGCGTGGGCGGCACCCCGCGTTTCATCAGCGCCGCTAAAGGGGCCTACGTTACCGACGCCGACGGGCGCGACTATGTGGACCTGGTGGGCTCCTGGGGCCCGGCCCTGCTAGGCCACGCCCACCCGCAGGTGGTGGCCGCCGTACAGGAGGCCGCCGCGCGCGGGCTATCCTTTGGCGCCCCCACCCAGAGCGAAACCCTGCTGGCCCAAAAGGTGCGCGAACGCGTGCCGTTTGTGGAGCGGGTACGTTTTGTTTCCACCGGCACCGAAGCCACCATGACCGCGATCCGCCTAGCGCGCGGGGCCACCGGGCGCGAGCTGATCATTAAATTTGCCGGCAACTACCACGGTCACAGCGACGGTCTACTGGCTGCGGCCGGCTCCGGCGTGGCCACGGGCGGCCTACCCGGCAGTGCGGGCGTGCCCGCAGCAATTACCGCCTGCACCATCGTGTTGCCCTACAACGACTTTGAGGCGCTAGAAGCCTGCTTCGCCGAACGCGGTCAGGAAATCGCGGGCGTTATTTTCGAAGGCGCCCCCGCCAATATGGGCAGCGTGCCCCCACTGGCCGGCTGGAATGAGCGCATCCGTTCCCTATGCACCCGCTACGGTGCGGTAATGATTTTGGATGAGGTACTCACAGGTTTTAGGGTCAGCTCTGCCGGCTGGTGGGGTTTGGAGGCTGTGGCCGGCTGGCAAGAGCACGACGGCGCCACCCCCGCCACCGCGCTAAGTGCTGAGCTAACCACCCCTGCTGCCCTGGCGCAGCTAGGCGCAGCTGAGCCCAGCGCCGTCGCCACCCCCAAATGGGTGCCTGACCTGGTGACTTTCGGCAAGGTCGTGGGCGGAGGGATGCCACTAGCCGCCGTGGCCGGGCGCGCCGACATCATGGACCTACTGGCGCCGCTGGGACCGGTGTACCAGGCGGGCACGCTCTCAGGTAACCCGCTAGCCACCGCCGCTGGCCTAGCCACGCTGCAGCTGGCCGACGTCGACGTTTACAACGCCGTCAACGCTAACGCCCAGGCTGTGGGTGAGATTGTGGGCCAGGCGCTCACCCAGGCCGGGGTGGCGCACCGCGTGCAGCGTACCGGCTCGCTGATGTCCATCATGTTCGGCCCACAGGCAGCCCGCGACGGCGTCTACAACTACGACCAGGCGCGCCAGCAGGAAACCTGGCGTTACGCGCCCTTCTTCCACACCTTTCTGGAGGCGGGGGTGGCATTGCCGCCGTCGATCTTTGAAGTATGGTTCCTATCCGCAGCTCACGGCGAGGCCGAGCTGGAAAAGATCGCTAGTGCTGCCCCGCGCGCTGCCGCAGCAGCCGCTGCAGCCCAAGCACCAGTCCAGTAACCAGCGCACCAAACGCCAGGCCGAACACGCCTGAGCAGGCCGTCTCCACGCACCACTTGACCACGCCGCTTAGCGAGTCGCCCAGACCCTGGGCGGCGTGGGTGGCTGCGTGGGCGGCGTGCTCCACCAGGTGATGCAGGGCGCCTACCCCCAGGTTGTTGAGAGCGTCAATCACAATGTGACCACCCACCCAGAGCATGGCCACGGTGCCAATCACCTCGATCACACGGAAAATGCGCGGCATAGTTTTGACGATGGCACGCCCCAGTTTCTCCTGGCCGCGACGCACCAGGGCCAAGCCCAGGTCATCCATTTTCACCAGCAGCGCCACCAGACCGTAGACGAAGAACGTCATGATGAAGCCCACCACCACCATGATGGCGACTTTGCTCAGGTTGTCATTAGTGTGCAGGCCCGCCAAAGACACCAGCATGATCTCAGTGGAAAGAATCAGGTCTGTGCGCACCGCCGAGCTGACAATGGCTTTTTCCACGGCGGCCGGGTCTGTGGATTTGTCGCTGGCGCCGTGGGAGTTCTCATGTTCCTTGATAATCCCCCAGGCGCTAAGTACTTTCTCTGCGCCCTCAAAACACAGGTAAGTGCCTCCCACCAGCAGCAAAATAGGCAGCGACCAGGGTGCCAGCCAGGTCAGCAATAAGGCCACCGGCAAAATAATGCCCAGCTTGTTGATCAGTGAGCCGCGCGCGATGCGTTTAATAACTGGCAGTTCGCGTTCAGGCTTGAGGCCCTGCACGTATTGGGGAGTCACGGCAGTGTCGTCGATAACCACCCCGATTGCCTTGCTAGATGCTTTGGTTGCGGCTCCCGCCACGTCATCAACCGAGGCGGCGGCGGCTTTAGCCAGGGCGGCAATGTCGTCAAGAAGGGCGACTAGACCGATACTCAAGTGACTCCTAAAACTGGTGTTGCATTCAGTGTTAGTTAATATCCAAACTGATTTTGTCTCTCATGACAAGCACAGGCAGGCATGCAGACAAATACAGGCAAAATCATCCCTTCCCTATGATTTTTCCATGGGGTTTTATAGGGAACGGACGAAATCTGCGTATCTGTAAACCATATCTGCACGTCTACCCATGTATGCCTGGAAACTACAAGGGCAAGGTAGACATGCAAAGCTATCGCGCCGTCTAGCCATGTATGCCTGGAAACTACGTGTACTTGGTTGACCAGAGACATGGTCAGACAAAGGGGGCCTCTGGCTAGTCAGGGTTAGCAAAATGGGCACACGCCTGCAGAGTCCGGCGTCGGAGAACTATGCGGCCAGTGAGATCGCAACCAGCCAGGCCGGCGTCGTCGGTACCGTCGTCATCAACCAGCCAGGCCGGCGTCGTCGGTACCGACGGCGGCAACGTTAGAAGACCTATGAGGTTGAGCCAAAAACCAGGCCACTCAGGTGGACATGCAACATACATGCCTTGAGCCGCATAGGTATACACAATGTGAGCATGCGCCGCGTAAGTGCCATGCAAATACTGACATTTCGTCCGTTCCCTATAAAACCCCATGAATTTTTTATAGGGAAGGGATGATTTTGCCTGTATTTGTACTGCCTGTATTTGCATGCATTTTCTGCCTGCAGACATATTTTGCCTACGGTTGCAGACATGCCTGCATGGATCTTGTCAGCCCAGGACTTTGGTGGACTCCACTGCCTCACTGTTAGCCTGGTTGCGCCGAGCCAGAATTGGCCGCAACACCAAACCAATTATTAATGCCGGAATTACAAATAACAGCAAATGACCAATATGCCCCAAATATTCATTGCCGCTATACCCAGCCACTCCGCAGCGCAGCGCATCAATTACCGGCTTTGCAGGTAAATATGGGCTTAGTTCAGATAGGAATCCTGGCAAAATAGCCAGCGGGAAAGACCCACCCGCACCGGAAACCTGCATCACTAAAAACAGAATACTAATCGCTTTGCCAACGTTTCCAAACGCGGCCACAAACGAATAATTAATCAGCGAAAACACTATTGCCGTAAGCCATGCGGTTATCATAAATAGCCATGGATGCACCGATTGCACATCCAAAAACAGCAATAAACCGCCAGCCACTAAAGTCGCTTGAGCCAAACCAATTGTGGCAAAAATACCCCAACGCCCAAAAAATACTTGCGAAGGCCGTAATTTAGACACATTAGAAACCGGCTGTGCGCGCACCACCACACCAATTAGCATGGTACCCATCCACATCGCCACGGTTGCGTAAAGTGGCGCCATGGAGGAACCAAAATTTTCCACCGCATAAATCGGGTGGCGCTCCACCACGGCCGGCGTGGTCAGGGCTTGGGCCAGGCGTTGGGGGTCGTCGCCAATAATTTTTTGCACCTGCGCCAAGTCGCCACTATCAATCGCCCCGCGCAGCTTTTCAGACAGTGTCTTCATCTGAGCCCCGGCAGCGCTGAGATCTTTAGCGGCACCGTCGAGGTTAGTTTTCATCTGTGCCAGCTTGGCCTGTAGCGAGCCCGCCCCACTGCCTCCCAGCGAGGTGGAAACCGACTCGCGCACCTGCCCCAAACCGTCGGAGACCTGCGCCAAATCTGCAGCCAGCTGGTTAGCTTGGGGCGCGATGTTGGTGTCAACCGTGGTTTTGAGCCCACTCAGCTCGGTTTTGGCCTGGCCAATCAGGTTTTTCGCCTCGGTAATGGAGGCCTGCGAGTCACCGGATTTATTGGAAATCTGCGTGGCCGCCGACTGTAGCGACGTAGCCGCGCCGTTGAGCCTGCTGATAATCCCATCGAGGCTGGTCATCACCCCTTGTGCGCGGGTAGGGTCGGGCAGCTGAGCGATCAGCGTGGCCAGGTTGTCACGCACCTTCTGGTAGTTGGTGGCCTGCGCCTGCAACCCACTGGCCTGCTGGTTTAGGCTGGTCACGACGGCGGAGACGGACTGCCCGGAGGAGGCGCTCACCTGGTCTGCGGCGGCATTGACTGAATTTAGTGCCGTGGTGGAGGCGTTGAAAGCCCCTTGCAAGGCTTGGTTTGCATTGGCGACGGCGCTCTTGATGTTCCCGGTTTCAGTTGCCACCTGCCCTAGCTGGGTGCGTAGCTGCTGGGCATCTTTGGATCCCTGCCCCACCAGACTGACGGAGCTGGTCACCAGCCCATTGGCGCCGTCGACCAAGCCACCATAGGAAGTGAGCAGGTTAGCGGCACTATCGAAGCGGGTAGACAGTGTCTCCACGCGCCCCACCACAGTATTTAAAGCGTTGGTAGCCTCGGGGGTGGATAGCTGAGTGGACACTGTCTGGGTTAGGTTCAACACCACCTCCCCCACAGTTTTAGTGAACACCGCGTTCACCTGGGTGGAAACCGCCTGCGCCCCAGCCCCGGCGATCTTGGGGGCGATACCGTTGCGTTTTTCGTTGATGTAGTAGTTCAGCTGCGTGCTTTGGGCGCTGGAGGAGAAGAAACTGAGCATATTTTTGCTAAAGCCCTCGGGAATCACGATGGCCGCATAATATTTACCCGATTTGGTGCCCTCCAGCGCCTGCGCGGGCGTGGTCACCTCCCAGTTGAGCTGCTTGTTGGCACGCAGCGCGGAAACCACCTGCTCGCCGGCATTGACTTTCATGGGGACCAGGTCGCTTTTGTAGCCGGTATCAGCATTGGCGACGGCGACTGTCAGGTTGCGCGTGTTGCCAAACGGGTTCCAAGAGGCAGCCACGTTAAACCAGGCGAACACCGCCGGAATTACCACTAACCCGAGGATAATCACCAGGCTGATCACGTTGATGCGGGCGCGGCGTAGATCGTCGCGATATAGCTGCCAGGCCCCTGCAAGTGGCTTGGCCTGGGCTTTTCGGCTGGTCCGGGTTTGGGTGGCCGTGCGGGTTGGGACGGTAGCCCCGGTTTGGGTGGCCGTGCGGGTTGGGACGGCGGCGCGAGCCCGATCCCCACCGTCATACTTGACACTGTCAGGCACCTTAGCTCCAGAGCGACGGGCCGACGCCGCACTGCGCTTTTCGTCTGCGTGCTTCATCGACCTTCTCCTTCGTCTACAACCGGAATTTGTGCGGTTTCAGCCTGGCTGCGCCCTAGCGCATCGTCAGGCACCTGCAGACCGCTTTCGCCAGCCTTTGCCGAGCCGGCCTGGCCACGCCCCGCCGCCGCAGCGGCGTCGGCACTAATTTCAGCTAACGCAAGCCGCGAACGAGCCCTGCCCTGGCGCCGTCGACCCATATGACCATGCAGCATGGCCTTAATTTCGCCGTCACTCATTTCCAGCAAAGCCGCCTGACGCTCCAGACGGTCGCGGCGGTACTCCATATAAACCAGGAAGCCGATCATGGCCACCAGCCACACCATCCACACCGCCACGTAGGTGATTTTCTGGTTGGTATTACTAAAACTGCTGGTCAAGGCGGTAACCGCCGGCACCACCACACCCAGCACAATCGCCGCCACGCGCATACGCGGATACAGCCGTTCAAAGCGGCGGCGTTGATAGTCGGTTTCCCAGCGGTAATCTTCACGGTCGGCCAGGGCGTGCAGGATCTGGGTGGTGCGCCAACGCCGTGAATCACGAGTCTCCTCAGCGTTAAACAGGCCGCCCTCAGCAATGGCCGCAGCGGTCAGGCGGTTGATGTTAACCAAGAAAGGCCGCAGCCCAACCCCCACTGCGAAAGACCCGGCCGCCATAAGCGCCAAAACTCCCAGGTCAGACAGGAAATGGTAGGCATAGAAGCCGCCAATAACTTCGCGCACAGCCGCCACCCCATATTTAAAGGGCAGCACCGGGTAAACCCAGCCAAAGAAACTAGGCACCATTTCAATTGGGTATAGACCAGAAGAGCCAGGAATCTGTAAAATTACCATAACAACACAAAGACCCTTACCAATATGCTGGAAGGATGCACTGAGCGCATAGATAATAGACAGATAAGCCCAACCAATAAGGATTGTTGCCAGGTAGAACAGCACCACACTTTCGTGCTGTACACCTAGGATCAGGTCGCCGGTGGTGACCACAATGGCTTGCACTGCACTAATTGCGGCCATTAACAGCCAGCGACCCATATACGCCTGCGTATGCGTTATGGCCCCGATTCCCTCGCTGTCTACGTTCAGCTTAATCAGGACCACCAGCATGAACGCACCCACCCATAAGGTCAGGTTGGTGAACACCGGGGCCATGGCCGAGCCGTAGTTAGCCACCGGGTAAACCTTGTGAGTGCTTAGCAGCGTGGGTGAAAGCATGAAGTTAGCAACCTTGTCTGCGCTCACGTCCAGCTTGTCGGTGAGCTGACGCAAGGCTGAGGTACCACTGATTGCCCCCAGGTCAGCGCGGGTAGATTCCAGATCGCTTTGCAGCTGCGTCAAAGTGGTGGCGCTTTGATTCAGGGCGCTTTGCGTGGCGGCCAGGTTTTTGTCCAGCTGGGTGAGCATGGATTTTAGCTGCGTGATCTGCTGGTTTTGGTTGCTGATAGTGACTGCCAGCGTGCCCGAAAGGCGGTCCATGTTGTACAGCGAGCTACTGACCTGCGGCAGCGAAGAGGAAAAAACACTTTCTCGCGCGGAACTAAAGGCGGTGGTGGAGGTGTTAGCCGCAGTGTTTAGTGCGCTGGCGGCGTCACTAAGCGAAGTGGAGGTGGCCGAAATTGAGCTGCCCACTGTGCGCAGGTTGCTTAGGCTGGTGGCGGCGTTGGTGTTTTGCTGCGTCAAAATCGCCAGCGCATCTGATCCCCCGGGCACATTCCCCAGCCCCGCATTTTGCAACTGGGTCAGGATTTGGCCTTGAGTTTGGTTGATTGACTCTAGCTCACTCACGACGCCGTCAACTCGCCCCTGCGCGGATTGCACCGCCCCGTTAAGGTTGGCCGCATTTACTGACAGTTTGCCGGTGGCCTGAACCGTGAGGCTAGCCGATTTATCGAGTATGCCCGGGGCTTTGGAAGAAAAGTCGGTGATGGTTGTGGCCGTGGTGGACAGCAGCGTGCCAGTGTTTGTGGCAATCTGGCTTAGGTTTGTGACCTGGGTTTGCAGCGCAGTCAGTGAGTTTTGGGCGCTAGCAATTTTGGCTCGCGCCTGGTCGATTTGCTGGCTTTGACTTTGCACTGAAGCCGAGGCGGCAGCTAGTTTTTGGGCGCCCTGGGCCAGGGATTTGTCTGTGTTGGCGTTAGCGGTGGCGGTTTGGGTGCGCACCTGCTTAGAAAAATCCCCCAGCTTGGTGGTTACCGCCTTGGATACTTGCGAGACAAAAGCGGAGTTAATTTTTCGATCCAACGTGGTGGCACCAGCGTTAGTGATTTGCGGGGCCACCGCGTTGAGTTTTTGGTTGACGTAATACTCCAGCTTGGGCTGGGTGTAATGCTGCGGATCCATAAAGCTGACCAGGCTGGTGGAGAAGTTCGCGGGGATGATGATGGCCGCATAGGACTTACCGGTTTTCACGTCGTCGATAGCCCCCTGCCGCGTGGTGAAGTACCAGCCCAGGTCATGGTTGCTTTTAATTTGGGCGGCTACTTGAGCGCCGGCGTCGATCTTGCCGGTAGCGGCGGTGGTGGCGCCCTTATCTTCATTAACGACGGCGACGCGCAGGTGGGAGGTGTTGGCGTAGGGGTCCCAGAAACCGGCAATATTGAACCAGGCGTACATCGCGGGCAGGAAACACACACCCACCACCACGATCACGGCAAAAGGCACGCGCACAATACGCCCAATATCGCGCCTGAAAATTTTGAAAGCTACCCGCAAACCCACATCACCTTTCAGTTGGCCCACACATCAGCTGCGCATGCATCTGGGGAAAACTCGCAGCTAACAAGACTTCAAGTCTAACCATCCATAATCACCAGTCACATGCGCCACCCATAGGGGCCAGCGGTGAAAGTAAGCACCCTTAATGTGACTTATGTCCTTATGCGTGTGGCGTAGTTATTAACACGGGTGAAGCGCGGAATTAAACTCAATACATGGAAAACAACGCAGCCGCTTTCTCCACTCGCGCGATTCACTTGGGTTTTGAGCCAGATCCGGTTACCGGTGACGTGGTTCCCCCTATGCACGTGACCAGCACTCACGTACAAAATGCTCCCGGCGATCTCAAGCAGGGCTTTGAGTACGGTCGCTGTGGCAACCCCACCACCAACGCTTTCGCTGGCGCCCTAGCTGCCCTGGAAGGCGCCACCCACGGTTTTGCTTTCCCCTCCGGCATGAGCGCCGAGGACACCGTGGTGCGCCTACTAACTCGCCCTGGCGACCACATTATTCACTCCACCGACGTTTACGGCGGTACCCACAAGCTCTTCAGTGTCATTAAGCCTGGTGAAGGCTACACCTCAGCGGCTGTGGACCTCACCGATCTGGATGTGGCCGCGCGCGAAATTCGCGCCCAGCGCCCCCAGCTGGTGTGGGTGGAGACCCCCTCCAACCCCTTCCTAACGGTAACCGACATTACCGCCGTCGCCGAGCTATGTCACGAGGTGGGGGCACTTTTGGTGGTTGACAACACCTTTGCCACCCCGCTACTGCAGCGCCCGTTGGAGCTGGGCGCTGACGTGGTGGTGCACTCCACCACTAAGTACATTGGTGGACACTCGGATGTGGTTGGTGGCGCGGTGGTGCTGCGCGACGGTTTGCAGCTACCTGAGCATGTCACCCCCTTCTTTGATTCTCGCGACGCCGCCGAGGAGCTGACCCGTCTGCAGATGACTTTGGGGGCCATTGAGTCCCCGCGCGACGCTTTCCTAGCCCACCGTGGCCTAAAGACCCTGGCAGTGCGCGTGGAACGCCACTGCACCAACACCCAGGCGGTGGCCGAGTTCTTGCAGGCCCACCCCAAGGTAACTGCCGTTTACTACCCGGGCCTGCCCAGCCACCCGGCGCACGCCCTGGCGCAGCGCCAAAACCCGCTGGGTAGCGGCGGAGTGCTTTCTTTCGAACTGGCCAATGAGGACGACGCCATCCGCCTAACCGGCCTGACCCGCGTGTTTGCGCTGGCTGCGTCGCTGGGCGCGCCTGAGTCGCTAATCGAGCACCCGGCAATCATGACCCACTCGACCCGCACCGGCGGGGTTGGGGGCGTGCCCGGAACTCTGCTGCGCCTGGCCGTAGGTCTGGAGGACGTCAACGACCTGATCGCCGACCTTGATCAGGCCCTAGCCCAGATCTAAGGCTTGGCTGCCGGCCGCGCCGGCCTGGGCTGGCCTGGCTGGGCTGGACCGGCCCGCCAGATTGGCCTGCCGCGCACCCCACTAGCTAGACAGCGTCTAGGGGTTTGACCTTGGCCAGCACGCAGGCCTTTGCAGGCTGGCCAGGCCAATCCCGGGCCAGCCGGGCGCCGTCGTCGGCCCTAAAAACCAACCCAACGCAAGCCGCCCTGCTAACTGGATCACACCGGTAGCGGGGCGGCTCACGTGTGTCTATCCTTACCTGGCCATAGCGCCCTAGCGTAGGCTGGCGCGGTGAGTACCGCATTGACACATCTTCCTGACACAGCGCTAGTTTTTGAAGGCGGCGGTATGCGCGGGGTGTACACCGCCGGACTGGTGGCCACCCTGATCGAGGCGAGCCTAGATTTTCCGCACGTTTCGGGCATTTCCGCAGGTAGCTCGCACACCGTTAACTATGTTTCACGCGACGCCGCCCGCGCCCATGACTCTTTCGTGGACGTGGCCCTCAGCCCCGAATTTGGTGGTTACAAGCACTGGCTAGCTGGGCGCGGCATTTTCAATGTGGACTATCTCTACCACGACATTGCCGAGGCTGACGGCGATTTCCCCTTCGACTACGACACTTTCATGGCCAACCCGGCGCAAGTACGGATCGGCTCTTTTAACGCCACGCGCGGCCAGGCCGTGTGGTTCACCAAAGAAGACATGCATAGCGTCTCTGACGTGGGCTTACTTGCGCGCGCCTCATCCACCCTGCCGGTGCTGATGCCACCGGTAGAGATTGACGGCGACACTTACGTCGACGGCGCACTTGGGCCAAACGGCGGCATTCCGCTGGATGCCCCCATGCGCGACGGCTACCGCAAATTCCTGATTGTGCTCACCCGCCCACGCAACTTCATCAAGCCGGCCACGCGTCTGGGCACCCACGCCAGTATGCGCGCCGCCTTCCCACGTCTACCTTCCATTGCCGACGCCGTCACCGCCCGCAGCGCCCGCTACAACGCCGCCCGCAAAACCGCTTTCAGACTGGAAGCTGAGGGACGCGCCTATGTCTACTGCCCGGAAGTCACCGAAATTTCCAAGCTCGAAATGCGCTATGAAGTGCTCGAAGAGGCCTACCAGGTGGGTTACGCCCAGGCTCAGCGTGAGCTGCCGGCAATCAAGGAATTCCTAGGGGTCTGAGCTGGGCGTTCTCAGGCTTGCGTTAACAAGAGACGGAGTGCCTGCCCGGGACGGGGCGACGACGGCCGCCGGGGGCATGGGGCGACGCCGTCGGACACACTGAGCGCGTAATTTGGGCCACGCGGACACCACAAGACAACTAGAATTTACTAAATTCCCAGTTTTCTAAGGAGACGCAATGGCCCACGAGGCACTAGTTCAGGCTCTACCCAAGGTTGAGCTGCACGTACACATTGAGGGCACGCTAGAGCCGGAGCTGAAATTCAAGCTGGCCCAGCGCAACGGCATCAAGCTGCCTTTTAGTAGCGAGCAGGAAGTTAAGGACTCCTACACTTTCGACGACCTGGCTTCCTTCCTGGACGCCTACTACGACGGCATGAACGTGCTGCTCACCAGCGAAGACTTCTATGACCTGGCCATGGCCTACTACCGCAAGGCCGCTAGCCAGGGACTGCGTTACGCAGAAATTTTCTTCGACCCCCAGGCACACACCTGCCGTGGGGTCAGCTTCCACACCGTGATTTCCGGTCTGCGCCGCGCCCAGCTTGAGGCCGAGCAAACCCTGGGCGTATTTAGCCAGTTCATCATGTGTTTCCTGCGCGACTTCCAGCCTGAATACGCCATGGCTACGCTGCTGGAGTCGCTGCCCTACAAGCAGTGGATCGTGGGTGTGGGCCTGGACTCTGACGAAACCGATCACGAGCCGGCCAAGTTTGCCGCAGTCTTTGCCCGCGCCCGCCGCGAAGGCTACCAGCTGACCATGCACTGCGACGTCGACATTAAAGACTCCATCGAGCACATCCGCCAGGTCATTGAGGACATTCAGGTGCAGCGCGTGGACCACGGCACCAACGTGGTGGAGAACCCGTCGCTAGTTAAGTACCTGGTGGAGCACCGTATTGGGCTAACCAGCTGCCCGATTTCGAACCTGTGGATTTCTGAGTCTGACAAGGTTGAGTTGGTTAAGCAGCTAGTTGCCGACGGCGTTTTGGTGACTATCAACTCTGATGACCCGGCCTACTTTGGCGGCTACATCGGCGATAACTTCCAGCGCGTGGCCGACCACGATGGGGTTGACGAGGACTTCCTGCGCTCCCTGGTGGCTAACGCAATCGAGATTTCCTGGGCGCCGCTGGCTGTAAAGCAGCGCCTGCGCGAAGAGCTCGCTGCTGTCTGATTGCAGGCTGGCAGACAAGCTGGCCGGCAGACAGGTCGGCAGGCAAAATCAGGCAAGCACATACAAATACAGGCAAAATCATCCCTTCCCTATAAAAATTCCATGGGGTTTTATAGGGAAGGGATGAAATGTCAGTATTTGCGACGGCGCATGCATATTAGCGACGGCGCATGCAGGCTAGCCTGACGCGCGCAGGCCGGGCTGCAACAGACTAGCCCAACGCAGGCAACCCGGGACTGCATGCAGACTAGCGACGCACATGCAGACTAGGGACTGCAGGTAAGCCAGCTAGCCGGGGTAACAGGGCCGAGCCAGCAAATAACAGTAAATATTAATTATTTACTGGGATCCCATTTACCCGACGCATCGAAATAGTAACGCTTACCATCAATAGTTTGATAACCGGTAAGCATTAGACCCTTATATGCACCGCTCAAATTAGTGGAACCTTTACCTGGGTCTAGGTAATACCAAGCATTACCGTACTTAAACCAACCAGTGGTTAATACGCCGTCGTCCCCAAAGTGATACCAACCCGGATAGGCCTTATACCAACCGGTAACCATTACGCCACCAGGAGTGAAGTAATAAGATTTCCCGCCAATGGTATTCCAATTGACATACATATGCCCGTCGCCACTGTCTAAGTAAAAGCGTGCCGAGCCCTCAATATGCCAGCCTTTACTTAAACCATTAGTGGTGAAGTGATACCAGTATTTATTGCCTAATTTATCGGTTTTCTTTGAAGCACCCCAGCCACTGGCAGCCCAACCATTTGCATCAAATAGATATTTAACGCCTTTAATTGTGGCTACGCATTTGCTGGGGTAGGAGCCGTCCGAATTGCGGTACCACCAGGAGTCACCACCCTGATAAACCCAGTCTCCGCCTTTGACCGTGCAGGTTTTGTCCACCCAGCCGTTACTGGAGTCGATGACGCCGGTGCCCGGGGCGCCCATCTTGCCGACGACGCCAGCTTGGGTTAGCTGCACTGCCGACGACGCCGCTGCCACCGGGGCCGCCACTGACGACGTCGTCGCTGCCGGAGCTGCAACCGCGCCACCCCCGAGGGTAGCTGCAGCCACAGCCGCAGTTAGCAGGAAAGTGTTGGTGCGGCGCAAAATTCGCTTGCCGAATCCGCTATTTTTAAGCACTTTAGACCACCTTGATTCGAGAATTTGACTGGTTCAAAAATATCCAATTCCCCTTAAGATTGCCTGGACATTGTGAAAACTTGGGGAGTTTCACACTCAAAGTGGCAGGTGACGCAGGCATTTACAATGTCCAGGAAGTGGACCTGACTGGGCTGGCTAAGCTGGCTGCAAAGAGGCCGACCGCAAAGCGGTGCGATCAAAGCTAAGGCTGGTCGGAAGTAAGGCTGGCCGCAAGAGCCTACTGAGCCAGATCGTTTGGGCAGTTCAGATTGCTTGGGCAGGTCAGGCCCGAAGTGCACATCTAGGTTACTGACTCACGCCGCAAGTCTTTGGCTCGCGCTGCAAATCCTGATCCACACCGTAGAGCCTCGGCTCACAACCCACCCCTTGGTTAACAACTTATACTCTCGCGCACAGATACTGACATTTCATCCGTTCCCTATAAAACCCCATGAAATTTTTATAGGGAAGGGATGATTTTGCCTGTATTTGTGTGTGCCTGCCTGTATTTGTGTGTGTTTATTCCCCGCGCAGGGCCTCTACTGGGTCTTCACGCGCCGCCTTGGAGGCCGGAAGTAAACCAGCCAAGAAGGTCAGGGCCATAGAAATGACCACCAAAATCACTCCAGCACCAACCGGCAGCGTGGCAATATCTTGCACCCCAAAGCGGTCGGCCACGTAAATATTGGCTGGAATAGTCACCAATACGCTCACGCCCACGCCTAGCAAACCTGCCAGGGCCCCCACAATCAGGGTCTCCGCATTAAATACGCGACGAATATCGGCTTTAGACGCACCAATTGAACGCAAAATTCCAATCTCTTTACGCCGCTCCAACACGGAAATAAATGTAATAATGCCAATCATAATTGACGACACCACCAGCGAAATAGACACAAATGCCACCAGCAGTGCGGTCACAATATTAATGATATTGGTAATTGAACTCATCAGCATCCCCACCAGGTCTGAATAGACAATCACTTTGCTGGTTTGCTTGGCAGCTTTAGCCTTCGCATTGTAGCTGGCAAGGATAGATTTAACATGGTCTTTATCGGCGAAAGACTTCGGATAAATATCAATGCGTTCCGGCTGGTCAGCGCGCGCATACCCTAAGGTGAGTAAATTGGCACGAGCCGTGGTGGCATTAGGGTTAAGTAGCTGCGTCAATAATGCCGCAATTTCCGCCGGCTTCATATTGAACTTAAATGCATCTTTAAGTTTGTTCGCATCCACCTGCATAGCACTGGACAGGTTACCCATAATCTGCCCCATGGCGTTTTGCACCTGGGTAGTTAGCTGGGTTTGCAAGGTGGTCATCAGCTGATTGAGTGAGCTTTGCAGCAACTGCCCAACAGCCTTACTTAGCGCGGTAGTAACCGTAGAACTAAGCGCATTGGCCACTTTACTGGAAATCTGACTAGCCAGGTCAGCTGAAACATTTTCAGCAATTTGTTGCACCGCCGGATCATTACCCAGAGCCTGGGTAAGATTCGCGGTAAGCTTGGCCCGGTCAATTATGGTGTCGCCACTAAAGATTGGTGCCAACAGTTTTTGCACCTGCTCAGTTTGCAGATACTTTGTCACCGCCGCAGCAATCTTGGCAGGGTCAGCTTGGCCAGGCGTTCCCGAGCCGTCGCCGTCGTCGCCCCCATGCTGCGCATACCAGGGTATAAAACCGCCCACCACCTGGGTGAGGATGTTACTTAGCGCCTGACTGCCACCGGGCTTGATAGCCCCGTTAGCTAGCGCCGCCTGCACCACTTTGGCTAGGTCAATGTTGGCCAGTTGCGGAAACTGTTTCTGCAACGTCGAGTAATCCAACTTGGATGCGTCCAGCCCATTTAAATCAATTGCAGGCATCTGACTTAGATCCAAGCTACTTAAATCCAGCTGCACATTTCCCACAGCCCCGCTTAAATCCATCCCCGAGAAGTCTAAATTATTCAGTCCCGCATTAATAGACGACGGATCAAACTTAAACGCTGCAGTCAATTTATCTTGATCAATAGTGATCAGCGAAGACAAATCAATTTGCGGGTTAGCGTGTTCTTTAGCTTCCTCTTCGAAAGTCTTGCCGGTAAATACGTTGCGTTTGGGGTCAGCTAACTGCTGCTTAACAATTGGCGACGCCGCCGCCTTAGCAATTACCTGTTGCGTTAGCGCCCCGGTGTAATAAATACCCGGAGAAAGTACACTAGATTGCCCAAATCCACCGCCGCTGGAAGTGGGTTTAACTATGCCCACAATCTTTAGATCAGTTCCAGCAGCCACAATTTGCTTGAGCGCAGCAGGATCATTATCCCGAGCACTCCAAACTTTATATTTCGCATCATATTTGTAAAGATCAGGCACATTAACTAACTTAAACTTAACGCCCAAAATTTGCTTAGGTGCCCATATAGCAGCCGTATTTTTGAGTTTTACACCCTCGTTTTGACGCAGTTTAGCCATAGCGTTTTGCAACTGTCCATAGTCGCGTAACCCTAGCGTGTACTCAAGTCGCTCAGGCAAGCGCCCATTAGAATCTAGCGCCACCACCAGCTCATTTGCCGCCGTCGGCCACCGCCCACTAACCACATCATAGCTATTTACATACAGCGAACGATCATTAGCTAACTGTTTGAAAATATTTGTGGAAGTCATGGATTGGAAAGCCCCAAAATTAGTGGAGCCTTCAGCGAAGGTCACATCCGGATTTACCTGCACCGGCCCTTTAGAGCTTTTTGGCAGATAGATGCGCGGATTAATTCCATAATTATATTCAATGGTGCGCACATACTTATTTATGTTGCCACCATTACCCTTTAAATAGCTTTGCAGCGAGGTTAAATCATTGGTTTTCATTGACGCAGTCACATTAGATAACTGCGAGGCGGTATGAATTTTACCGTCATTTGGTGCCGCTTCACCCGCTGCCGAGGAAGATAATACGCCGGTTAAATCCATTCCCACCCGCTCAACAGTGAGTGGATAAGAGGCCATAGCGCGTTCCTGGGTGGTAATAATGTAATTATTTGCCCCGCTCGCTAGCGCCAGCACCAGCGCAATACCAATAATGCCAATCGACCCCGCAAATGAGGTCATGGCGGTGCGTCCCTTTTTGGTCATCAAGTTGGTAAAACTGAGCCCCAGCGCGGTCAGCGGCCCCATAGACACGCGTCGCGGCTTGTGCCCGGGACGGCCGGCATCCGCGCGGTTTTTGTTGCGCCCCCGCCGTTTTGCGCCCCTGTCTGTTCTGCGCCTGCTCGCCCTGTGCTGGCCTTCTTTATGCCCGACGACGCCGCCCGTGCCCTCATTCGCGCCGTCGCCCTCAGCAGCGCCGTTGCCCTCAGCACCGCTGCCATCAGCCTGCTCACCAGCGCTTATGATGGGCAGCTGCGCAGTGTCATCGTTCAGGGCCGCAGCTTCACGCGCAGCCCTAGCCGCGCCGCGACCTGCGCCTTTAGCCCCGCCGTCGCCCACGCCGTCGCCACTCTCAGCACCCCCGGCCACGCCGTCGCCAGCCACACCTGCGCCTTTAGCCGCGCCATCGCCGTCACCGTCACCCTCTGCATCACCGCCGCCGTCGCCCGCACCCTCCGACTCCCCCACAACCGGATCCGAGTCAGAAATGATGCGCCCATCAGCCAGTTCCACGATGCGCGTGGCATATTGGTGAGCCAACTCAGGGTTGTGGGTAACCATAATTACCAGGCGCTGGCGGGCCACCTCCTGCAGCAGGTCCATCACCTGCACCGACGTGGTGGAGTCCAATGCGCCGGTGGGCTCGTCGGCCAGCACAATTTCGGGGTCATTGATCAGCGCACGCGCAATGGCCACGCGCTGCATCTGCCCACCCGACAGCTGTGAGGGCCGCTTGTGCGAGTGCTCCGCCAAACCCACAGTTTCCAGGGCAGCCAGGGCGCGGCGTCGTCGCTGCCCGCGCGAAACCCCCGAAAGCGTAAGTGCCAGCTCCACATTGGCCACCACGCTTTGGTGCGGGATCAGGTTGTAGCTTTGAAACACGAAACCCACGCGCGCATTGCGGTAGGCGTCCCAGTCGCGGTCTTTGTAGTGGGCGGTGGAGACGCCGTCGATCACCAGATCGCCTGAATCGAAGTGGTCCAGCCCGCCGATCACGTTCAGCATGGTGGTTTTGCCCGAGCCCGAGGCGCCCAGGATCGCCACAAACTCGTTGTCACGGAAAGTTACGCTCACGTCATCCAGCGCCACCTGCGTCAATGCACTGGTGACATAGGATTTCGAGATTTCGCGGAGCTCAAGCATGCCCTCAGTCTATGCAGCATCGCCTCAAGCGCGGGCGCGGGTTCATTATTAGGAATGCTAATAGGGAGGCCGCTGCGTTGAGGGTGGCGCCCGTATTTGAGGGTGGCGCCCGCATTAACGACGACGCCGCACTAACGACGACGCCGCGCCGGCGGCCCGCTTGCATTGGCACCGTCGCCCGCACTGGGGACGCTCGACGCCCGCACCTCTCCCCGGCGCCCTGTCTCTCCAGGCGCACCACTTGCATTGGCGCCGCCACCACACCAGCGACGCCGTCCATGTCTCTCTCCCGCACCGCCGCCCGCACTGGGGATGCTCAGCCCGCACCTCGCGTCAGCGAGCAGTCGCCGCCCAGCCGCCCGCTCAGCCGCCGCCTACCCTGGTCTCAGAGCCCAAACATTTGTCTCACACTGCAACCCTACGGTTTACAAATACTGACATTTCGTCCGTTCCCTATAAAACCCCATGAATTTTTTATAGGGAAGGGACGATTTTGCCTGTATTTGGGGTTGTATACCCTGAAGTGCGTGAGTAAGACTTATACCCCCGCCTCGGCTTACACCCCTGCCTCGGCACTGGGTCGAAATGCGCGTCTGATTTACGGCACGATTGCAGCAATAACTTGGTTCGGTTTCAGTGCCACTGTAATTATTACTGCCTGCGACGGCTATGCGCGCGGCAATGTGGACCCCGGCATGTTTGGCGCCAGCGCCCCGGGCTGGTCCGGCGCCCCTACCCGACTGTTTGAAACCTTCAGCTACTTCACGGAATGGTCAAACATCCTGGTGGCAGTGGTGGCCACGTACCTGGCGCGCCATCAGGGTCCGGCCAGTAACTGGTGGCGAGCTTTGCAGCTGTGCGCCACCATGATGATCACCGTGACCGGCATTGTTTACGCCGGTTTTATTGGCCCATACAAAGAGCTTTCGGGTTGGGATTACCTAACTAACCCAATTCAGCACATCGCGGTTCCCCTGGCCATGGTGCTGGCCTGGTTTATCACCGGCCCGCGTGGAGGTATTGATCGCGGCGTGATTTTGCGATCCCTAGTGATTCCGGTGGCTTGGGTGCCTTTCATTCTGATTCGTGGCGCCATCACCCACACTTATCCTTACGGATTTTTGAACGTGGAGGTGCTTGGTTACGCGGTCTCGCTAATGGCCATTGGTTTCACACTGGTTTTTGCGCTGGTGTGCATCTTGATTTTCGCCGGTTTTGACCGGTGGCTCACGCGCCGCGCTCAGCATTAAACACCTGTTTACTGGGCATTTGGGGTCGACGTAGTGGCACGCCGGCCCCTTTTTCTTGCCCAGTTCTCTTGCCCACGCAGGCCCAGCCCAAGCATCCTTTTGCGTTAGCTCTTTTGTATGTCACGTCTCCTTATATATAGGTACAAAAACGACGACGCCGCTCGCCAGCCCTCCTCGACACCGCGCCACAGCATCTCCCGCTTGCCAGCATTCCCATTCGCCAGCATTCCCCTTGCCTGCTGGGCTTTCCCTGTCAGCATCCCCCATCAGTTATCTGCCAGCTTCCGCGTCAGTTATCAACTCCAGCGGAGTCTAGTCCGGTTCCCCAGGGTCCAATCCGGTCCAGACCAGTACAGTCGGCGCTGGACTCAGCCGAGCGCCTCAGTGGCGCCGTCGAGCCAAATATCAGCAAAACGCAACTCATCAGACCTTCCGGGCACAACGGTGAAATTCGGGTTTAGGCAGTTTTAATGGTAGGACGCAGCTTGCCAGCCCTCCCGCTTGGGTCAACCCAGGGGCAAACTTCGAGGCAAAAAGCCGCACCTGGCACTTATAAAACACCAAAGTCGATCGACCTCAAACAGCTAGCAAACCAGCTCCTACCTGCAACTATGCATATATTTTCAGCCTCCTAGCCTTGTTAAATAAACTGCAACACCACCCCCTTGACAAGCTCTAACCAACCGCTTTGAAACAACGCCTGACAAACTGATTGTGACGTGCAGTCATGCGCACAAAGACTGTCACGAAGGCGCCGCTATCACACTTTAGGTTAACAACTGATACGGTTTTAATATAACTTGTTAACTTAAATTCGAGGTTTTTTCCTTAAAGTTTCCTGAGAGTATTCTTGGGCGCCACTTAAGGAATGATCACGCTTCGTTAACATATTGTCACACCACCCCCAGCTCCTACCCACAAAAGTACCTCTGACCTGCACTTTCAGCATATTCTCAGGTAAGAGAAAAGATAACAACTAATAAAATTAAGCTTTTATAACGCCTGTCACCGGGCTTTAATTCTGCCCAAATTAAGACCTATTCTGACACCACTTGAGTTCCCAAGAAGAGTTATCGGAGTAGTAGACGTGGCACAGGAAATTTCACGGCGTAACATCGCCAAGGGTGCTGCCTGGTCGGTACCAGCCATTGCGATCGCCAGCCCTGCGGTTGCGGCTGCAACCAGTGCTTGCACCCCCCAAAAGAAGCGCATCATCGACGAGGCATTCAGCTGCATTTGCCTGATGGCCTATTGGACCGAGCCTAGCTGGGGTCTGGGCAACGGCTGCAACAAGGTGCCTAGCTTCAACGTGATCAACCTCAGCCGTTACGAGGTTAACGCCAGCATCAAGAACCCTCTGAAGATTCACTTCGAGGCCATTCGTACCTCTCGCTCTGGCCGCGTGCCCAACGGCCCGGCCAAGCCCACCACCAGCTGGGGTTACATTGACAACTACGCCCGCAACGTCGATGTTTACACCGGCGACATGGGCAACCAGAAGGGCATCTCCTGGAACTGGACCTTCAACCAGGTTCAGGGCGGTCACGCCGGCACCCCCATTCGCTCTGCCGAGTGGGCTGTTGACCGTGACAACCAGGCTGACTTCTCCTTCAGCACCGGTGTAACCGAGGGCGGCGGCGTTATTGTTCAGGCCACCCTGCTGTCCCTGCCTAAGGTGACCATCAAGCGCGAGTCGATCGAAGAGATCCACCACATCGACCTCAAGCGCTGCGAGGAATACATCAAGATCAAGAACGAGACCGCTACCGTAAAGATGATTTACGGCGGCCCGCTGCTGAGCAGCTCTACCGGCGTTCTGTGGAAGACCAACGGCAAGAGCTACGCCCTCTCCGGCGGCACCCACTCCTGGAACGTGGGCGAGTCTTGGTGGAGCTGCTCGGTTGGTAACTGGGTCTCTGACACCCTGCCTCCGCGCGGTAGCCGTGGCTACGAGTCCACCGACGGTCGTTTCTGATCCTAGAAGCCCCCATACTTTAAGGACGAATTATGGTTTCGCGTCGCGAACTAATCATTGGCACCGCCACCGCTACGGCGGCTGTGTCACTGTCGGCCGGTGCTTTTGCGGCCCCTTCCCCCGACAAAAAGAAGGTTTCCTCTACCGAAGCCCGCAAGGCTATCGACGAGGTTCTCTCTGCTGTCGCCTGGGACGGCCTAACCGCCTACTGGACCGAGCCGAGCGACGGCCTGGCCAACGGCTTTAGCAAGGTACCCAGCTTCAACCTGATCAACCTCAGCGACTACGCCCTGACCGTAGCTAGCCCCTGGATGATCACTTTCTCTGCGGTGCGCGCTGACGGTACTGCTGCTCGCCCCAATGGCCCGCTACTAGCGTCCACCTCCTGGGGTAAGACCAGCCGCGTAAACCGTAACGACGCCGTCGACGAACAGGCCGCCCGCACCTGGACTTGGACCGCCAAGGGGCTAAACGGCAAGGGTTACGTGCCCGCAGCTCGTCGTCGCGGTGGCGACAACATCGCAGACATGGCCTTCTCTACCGGCACCACCTGGGGCGGCATCAAGATCCGCGCCACCCTAAGCCAGGCGCCGGTGCTCTACCCGAGCCTGCAGGAGATCGAGGCTGTTAAGGGCGTTTCCCTGGCTGGCGAAAGCGCTTACTACGCCAACGCCATCAAGTCTCAGCCCAAGTCCTACTTCCACCTCTACGACCACCACGCTCAGGCTGGTAAGGCCGTGTGGCGCAACAACGGCGACTCCTTCAACCTGCCCGGCGGCACTTTGCGCTGGAGCGAGGGAGACTCCTTCTGGAGCACCGAAGTAGGTAACTTCTGCTCGGAGATGCGCCCCATCGGCGTAGTTCGCGGCCAGAACGCTGACGGTATCTTCTAAAAGACACCTTCTTCCTCTCTACGACGACGCAGGCAATGCCTCAAGATTTTCTTGGGTATTGCCTGCGTCATTTACATATGTAAAGTTGACCAAATCCAACTTTGAGAGTATGTGCACAGTTTTCTCAGGTTATTTTAAGGAACGGTCATTTTTACGCGAGATTTCAAGACTTTTATAGAGATCATACAAGTTTTGCCGGTTTTCTTTGGCTCAGTTATAGTTCTTGGTGTTGATGGGAGTTAAGACATCAGATCAGCTTAGGTTGTCAACATCGTGCCCTTACGGTGGCGACAGGCTTTGATTCGCGGGTGCGTATCTTTCCCCAGGTGCGTATTCAGGTCAGGCAAAGCTGCTCTGCGGCCTTCAACTGGATGAGGCTTGCCATCCATTAAATTGCAGGCCATCCCCGACTTGCGTCGGAGCGGACTGTGCCTCACCCCTTTCCGATTGTCCGCTCCGGCGCGTTCCCGTATTCAGGCCCGTTTGCGCATGTCAATGAGCGGACAGCGGCTTAAATCTAGGCGCACATTGATCCACTGTTCTACTTCTAGAGGCGCACTAGTGCGTAGCGTGAGCGGGTCAGCTGCGGCCGCCTCCAAGCTGGCTTGCACCAGGTAGCTGCCTTGGCTCATGGTCACTGACTCGACGCCGGCCTGCGCAACCCCCTCCCCCAGGCTCGCGTCAGCGGGAGCTAGCGACCAGGCTCCTGGTGCAGGGGCGAGTATCTGCCCCTGCTCTAGCTTTAGCGGCAGCTCCAGGGCCGCGACGGCGTCGGCATCCAAGAAGGGACCAAAGCCCAAAAAGCGAGCCACCTGCACGCCGCCAGGATCAGCCCACAGCCCCTCAGGAGTGTCCAGGCGAAGCAGGTGCCCACCAGCCATAATGCCCACCACGTCAGCTACTCGCATGGCTTCGTCTTGATCGTGAGTGACGTAAATGGCGCTGGTGCCACGCTCGCGCAAAATACTGCGAATGTCGCGCGCCAGGCTTTCACGCAGTGAGCGGTCAAGCGCCGAAAGCGGCTCATCTAGCAGCAGTAGGCGCGGATTGGGGGCTAGGGCGCGCGCCAGGGCCACGCGCTGAGCCTGGCCCCCTGAAAGCTCAGTCACCGGCGAGTTTGCGTAAGCACTCATGCCCACCAGCTCAAGCATTTGGGCCACTATCTCTTCAGAGTTGTGGCCCACTCCGTAAGCCACGTTTTCGGCCACGCTCAGGTTGTTGAACAGCTGGCCGTCTTGGAACATCAACACGAATCCGCGCTTATGCACCGGCACTTGCAGCACTGATTCACCCGCGTAGCAGATGTCGCCGCCACTGACGTCCACCAGTCCGCCCACCGCGCGCAGCAGCGTGGATTTGCCACTGCCACTGTCTCCCAGTAGGGCCAGGGTTTGTCCGGGGGGTAGGTTTAGGCTCACGTTGGCGACGGCGTCGACGTCGCGCCCGGGGTAGCGCACCCGTAGGTTTTTTATTTCTAGCTGCGCGCTAGTAGTGGCAGCGGGCGCAGAACTGTTGGAGGCCGCCGATGCCGAGGCCGCAGGTGCGGGCCAAGATGTCGGGTCTTGTGACGCGTGCGGCGCCGGAGCTTGGGGTGCTAGCGGCGCCGAGGCCTGGGACGCGCCACTGCGCCGCGAAAAAATACCTTTTAGATTCATAATCAATCCTTATTAATTGCGCTGGCGCTGTGCTTCGTGCCCACGCCCGGCCTGCGGGCACCCGGTCTACGACTGCCCGGCTTGCGAGCAGCGGCGCGGCCTTGCAGATACTCGCAGATCAGCATGATGGAGGCGCTTCCTAGAGCCAATACCACTGCGCCCGCAATCGCCATACCCTGATTTACGGCACCCGGGCGGCTAATTAGCTGGGCCACCACCACCGGCAGGGTGGGGCTTTGCGGGCGAGCCAGAAATGAGGTGGCCCCAAACTCTCCCAGGCTTGTGGCCAGGGCAAAACCTGCGGCTAAACCACCACTACGCCACAGCACTGGCCCATCCACGCTGCGGATTACCCGGCCCGGCCCGGTGCCCAGGGAGGCGGCGGCCTCGCGTTGGCGCGGGTCAATTCCCCGCAGCGCCGGCACCAAAGTGCGTACCACCAGCGGCACTGCCACCACAGCTTGGGCCAGCGGCACAATCCACCAGGATTTAGTTAAGGCCAGTGGCGGGCGTGCCAGGGTGATTAGGAAACCAAAACCCACAGTTACTGCGCTAACCCCCAGTGGCAGCATGAAGAAGCCATCTAGCCACACCAGGCCCCGTTTAGCCCAGGTAGAGCGGGGTTGGCGTGAAACCACTACGGCAATACACACCCCCACCACCATGGCGATAGCCCCGGCGGTTAGGGCTGTGCGCAGCGAGAACCAGGCGGCTTGCTCCACACTCACCAGCAAAGCTGGGGTTGCTTGTGGGTTAAACAGATCCAGGTAGTTGGCCAGGGTCCACTCGCCGCTACGTTTAAATGAACGCACCAGCAGGGAGGCAATTGGGGCCATCAGCAGGAAGCCAATCAGCGCCGTCGTGACCGCAATAGCCGGCAAGTCACGCCAGCTAAGGGCGCTAGCAGGCACCTGCCCCACCCAGTCGCTGCGTGCCCCAAAACGGCGTCGGGCCCGCTCAGCAACCAGCAAACAGGCCGCCACCAGCACAATCTGCGCAACTGAAAGCACGGCGGCACCACGCAAATCAAGGAACTGGGCGGTGAGCACGTAGATTTCAGTTTCAATCGTGCTCACCCCGCGCCCACCAAGCACCAGCACCACCCCGTAAGCGGTGCAGCAGTACAGGAAGGTCACTGAGGCGGCCGCCGCGATCATGGGCGCCAAGCGCGGCAAGGTGATAGTGAAAAACACTCGCGCCGGCCCGGCCCCTAAACTGGCTGCCGCCTGGGCGGGACGCGGGTCCAGCTGCGCCCAGAAGCTACCCACTTGGCGCAGCATGAAGCCATAGTTGAAAAACACCATGGCGGCAATAACCGCCTGTGAGGTGCCGTCTAAACCCAGTGATTCTAGCCAGCCCCCCTTGGTTAGCAGCGAATGGAAGGCCACCCCCACGGCCACGCTCGGGAGCACGAAAGGCACAATCACCAGCGCTTTTAGCAGCCCCACCCCCACAAAACGACGGTGGTAAAGCAGGTGCGCACCGGGCAGGGCAGCAAGTGCGCTAATTCCTGTGGCCCAGGCGGCCTGGTACAGGGTTTGGCCCACCACGCGGATGGTGCGTTCGCGCAGGAACACTTCGCCCACCCCGGCCAGGTCAAGGCGGCCGTTATCAAGCAGGCCGCGCATCACCAAACTGGCCACTGGCCAGGCGAAAAACAGTCCCAGGAAGCCTAGCGGTAAAGCTATTGCCAGGCTCCAAGCCAGTTTTTGGCTAAAGGTTATGCGCGGCCCGATGCGCTGGGTTCCGGCAGACTCGCCTGTGGTGCGCTGGGGCCCGGCATGGCGGTCCCCACTCTGGATTTTTTCTGGCGTGCCGCTCACTTGCCGACGGCGCTGGCCCACAGCTTGAGCCACTGTTCACGCTCCGCCGCGATCTTGTTGGGGGCAACCTCTACCGGCTTTTCAGCCAGCGGGCCGAACTTGGCCAGTGCCTCGGGCAGCTGCACGGATGAGTCCACTGGGTACATGTACATCTTCTTGGGAATGTCTGCCTGCACAGCTTTAGACAGCATCCAGTTGATGAATGCCTGACCACCTGCCGGGTTGGCGGCACCCTTGAGTACACCGGCGTATTCCACCTGGCGGAAGGCAGTGTCTAGCAGGGCTGCGGTGGTGGTGGAGGTGCCGTCTTTACTGACCGTGTAGGAGGGCGAGGAGGCGTAGGAAACTACGATCGGGTAGGCGCCTTTACCTTCACCGGCACTGAAATCGGTGTTGTATGCTTCGGTCCAACCTGAGGCGATCTTGGCGCCGCCCTTGACCAGGGTCTTCCAGTAGTCGCTGAACTTGTCGGCGCCGAAGTGGCCTACCGTTGCCAGCATCCAGGCCAGGCCGGGGGTGGAGGTGGTGGGGTTGATGGCCACCAGCAGCTTGGCGTATTCAGGCTTAGCCAGGTCCTCGAAAGTCTTGGGCTCAGCCAGGTTGTGGCTGGTGAAGTAGGTTTTGTCGATGTTGATGGCCACGTCACCCATGTCGATGGGCACCAGCGCACGGTTGTTGTCTACCAGGTACTTTTCGGCGCTTTCCGGAATGGTGTCCACGGTGCGGTCTTTGTCGATCACGCCTTGAGATAGCAGGCGGGAGGCGTAGGTGTTGTCCACACCGAAGCACACGTCACCTTGGGGGGCGTCCTTGGACAGGATCAGTTTGTTGACCAGCTCGCCGCCGTCGCCGCCGTCCACGATTTCCAGCTTGAAACCGCTGGTTTTCTCAAATTCTTTCTTCAGGTTGTCAGAAACCTGGAAAGAGCTGTGGGTTACCACCGTGACTTTTTTGGAGTCAGCCTTGGTGTCTTGCCCACATGCCGCCAGTGTGGCCGCGCTGGCCAGGGCGAGGGCGCCACCAATTACTCCACGACGGGTTAGAACGTGACCAGTTAGCATTACTTCCTCCTGCTTGAGCTGGAGGGGAAGAGAGCCCGACTCCCTTACGCCGGTATTACCCGGATCAGGTTCGAGGGTCTGCGCCAAGCGCACTCTCAGCACCGCTGTGGTGCTCCCCTGGGGTTTGCATTTACATGGTACTAGTTATTGCCGCGTTTTACTGCCTCTAGCATCAGCTGCGCCACGTCCATAACCCGCACGTCTTCAGCGCCTTGGCTGGCCACGCCGTCGGAAAGCATGGTGGTGCAGAAGGGGCAGGCAGTGGCCACGATTTTGGCCCCAGTGTCTAGGGCTTCGCGGGCGCGGGTGGCTGCGATGCGGGTGCCGATGGTTTCTTCCATGAAGGCGCGCGCGCCACCGCCACCACAGCAGAAGGCGCGTTCGTGGTTGCGTGGCATTTCCACCTGTTCGGCGCCAGTTGCGGCCAGGAGTTCACGCGGCGGAGAGTAAATCCGGTTGTGTCGTCCCAGGTAGCAGGCGTCGTGGTAGGTGACTTTGGGGGTCAGTTGCAGGCCCTGCGCTGCAGCAGGTTTTTCCGACGCCGTCGCTTCTGCCGACGACGCCGCAGAGTCCGCCTGGGTGCTTGCCGCTGCGGATGGTGCCTGCTGCGCCGGGGCAGTTTCCGACGCCGTCGCTTCTGCCGACGCCGTCGCCGCTTGCTGCACGGACGCCGTCGCCGCTGTGGGGGCCACCGGCTTTAGACGACCTTCACGCACCAACTGATTTAGCAGCTGGGTGTGGTGCAGCACCTGATAATTGCCGCCCACCTGCGGGTATTCACGCGAAATAGTGTTGAAGCAGTGGGCGCAGGTAACCACGATACGCTTGGCGCCAACCTCGTTTAAGGTTTCAACGTTTTGCGCAGCCAAAGTTTGGAACAGGATTTCATTACCGGCGCGGCGGGCGGGGTCACCAGTGCAGGATTCGCCGTCGCCCAAAACCGCGAAAGAAACCCCGGCAATATGCAGCAGCTCAGCCACCGCGCGGGTAGTTTTCTTGGCGCGATCCTCATAGGCACCAGCGCAGCCCACCCAGAACAGGTAGTCCACTTCGCTGGCATCTTCCACATCCACACCCACCACGGGCACATCAAATTCCAGGCCCTTAGCCCACTCCAGGCGCTTACGTGGGGGCAGACCCCAAGGGTTGCCTTTAGATTCAAGCTTGCGGAACATTTGCCCAAGTTCCTTGGGGAAAGCCGACTCCATCAACACCTGGTTGCGGCGCAGGTCAATCACGCGGTCAATATGCTCAATATCCACCGGGCACTGATCCACGCAAGCCCCGCAGGCGGTGCAGGCCCACAGCGCAGCCTCGCCGATGACTTCGCCAACCAGTGGGGCGGGTTTGGTGGCCACGCCAGTTTCCGACGGCGCCGCTTTGGCCTGCAGCAGCGCCCCCAAAATGTCTTGGGTGTGGGCACTGTTTTCGGCCAGGCCCAGGGAGGTGTTTACGCTCAAACCGTCACGCACCCCCAGGTGCACTGGGCGCTGCGCGAGCTGCTCGTCGCTGACCTCTTCAGGTTCCACCCCTAGCTGCTGGGCGGCGGCAATGAAGGGGGCCACGGCGGCGTGGTGGTCACGCAAAGCTAGGGTGAAAAGCTTGGGTGAAAGTGGCTTGCCGGTGTTCCAGGCTGGGCATAGATCCTGGCAGCGGCCGCATTCCGTGCAGGCAGAAAAGTCCGCTAGAGCCTTCCAATGGAACTGCTCGATCCGGCTAACTCCAAAGGTAGGTTCGGCGTCGGACTCTTCAAGCTCATCGAGTAAATCGACAGTTAAGGGTTTGCCATCCACAATCATGGGGTCAAGCGGACCCAAAGCGGAGGTGCCGTCGTCGTGCTTGCGGGCGTAGATGGTGATAAAAGCCAGGAAGCGGTGCCAGGCCACGCCCATAGACGGCTGTAAGCCCACAATCACAAACCAGGTCATGGAGCACAGGATCTTAACCAGCGCCAACACTGCAATGACATTGGCCAGCGTATCCGGATTGGCGCCCTGACCCAGCGGGCGGCCTAACCAACCAAAAATGGGGAAATGCACCCAGCTAGCCGACTGCTCGTGCTGGGCGGCGCTAAGCCAAGCCGATTCGGCCACGCGCAGCAAATCTACGCAGCCCACCACGGCCACAATAGTGGCCTCCACAAACCGCGCCTGCCAGCGAGTTGAGCCGGTAAAACGCGACTTGCGGCCGTGGGCGGTGTTAACGCTGCGCACCACAATCAAGCCAATAATGGCGATCGTGGAGGCTAAAGCAATAAATTCAACAAGCCATTCCCAGGGCGGAAAATGCCCGATTAGCGGCAGCGCCCAGTCGGGGCTAAAAATCTGCGCATAGCCGGTGACCAGCGTAAAGAACAGGATCGGGAAGGACACCATCACTAGCCAGTGGGCTAGGCGGATCCAGGGGCGGCCTTTAAAGTCCTGGTGACACAGGACTTTCACCAGCAAAGTTTTAAGGCGCTTGCCCACCGGGTGCAGGCGCTGACGGTCTACCGGGGCGCCCAAGCGGAAGCGGTTAGCGATAGTTAGGCAGGCGCGAGTGAAGAAACCCAGGCCTACCAGGGTGGCGATGACGGCTAGGGCGCCGCATACCCACTGGATTACAGAAATATGGTTCATGCGCCCAGCCCCTGCCAGTATTGGCGAACAAAACGCAGCCCGGTTAAGGGTGCTGTAAAACGCAGCCCAATTGCTGCGCCGGATTGCGTTAGGCGGTATGCCAACATGCCAGGCCCACAAACACTCATGCCTATAGCCTACCGGCAGCTAGTTATGTGCACTGTTAGCTAAGCCCGCCCCCTGGTGTGGCAAGGGCCGCGCGCTTAGGCTCTGCCAACCTAAGGGGTCGCAGCTGGTCGCGCAGGGCTTGCCGGACAAGCAGCCCCTGCCGGGCCGAGCAGCTGCCAGACCAAGCGATCCCGGGCCAGCCAAACAAGCCTTGGTGCCAGCCCGGCCAGCGGAAAGTCCGGCAGCGAGTGTCAGGCTTCGATCTGCTTGGGCTGGTTGTGGCCCTCGAACCAGACGGCGGCGCTACGCAGAGTGAGCTCGCGGGTAAGGGTTAGCACTGCGCCAGAAATAATGGCGAATGCAGCCAGTTCAGCCACCGCGTAGCTCGATAGCTGGCTTTGGTCTTTGGGGGCCGGGCGGCCGGTCACTGCCCGCCAGCTTAGGGAAACTACCTTGTCAGCCACGTAGCCGGAGGCGAAGGTGGCCGCCGCTGCGGTCAGCTTCCAGGTGAGGTCTTGCTTCTTGTTGCTCTTAGCCATGGCTAAATTCTAGCGACGACGACGCCCACTCTCGACCTACTTACGGCCACTCTTGCGACCCCTGCCCACCTACGAGCCCCAAACCAATACACTTCCTGCACAGCGGGAAAGTCAAGTGAACTGCAAGCACTGCCCAAATGCCTCGCCACCAGCAATTTTAGACAGTGCGGTTTAATTAGTGTCGATTTCCATCACAACCTGCCCACTATTATCATAACTATACATTAGTCTATTTAACTCACACCAGTCACACTAAAGATAATTCTATACCTCAAGATTAACTTTAGATTTTTAAATTAGTTCTTTCTAAGGGTTTAAATATTTACCCTAAATTAGTTTGTTTACTGTGCGCGAAACTTAGGCAAAATTGCCTCACGTAGCAGCCTAAAGATATAAACTGATCAGACCTCCCCTAAGAAGCTTTCCAATTATTAGCCAAGCGGAGGTACTTACATACTCACAACCTTAAGAAAGGTGCATCAATGCTAGACAAAAAGGCTTTCTCAAAATGGCTGCAGGCGCGCCCTAGGCTAAACGTTGCCACAACTAACGCCTCAACTACTTTCAGCCAGGATCCGCCCAACGTTACTAGCGAACCTGACATCAGCCTGGAAATTGCTAAGCAGACCATTGTTGGTCAGGCTGCGCAGTTGATCCAGCAGGCCCAGGAGCTTGAGCAACAGGAGCAACTGCTTGAACAGCAAGCCCAGGAGCTTGAGCAGCGGACCGCAGAACTCGAGCAAGAGACCGAAGCTCACAAGCTCGACATAGATTACATCGACGATCTAGATACCCGAAAATACCAGATTGAACAGGAACTAGAAGAAACTAAAAAGGAACTAGCTTCAACTAAACAGAAGCTAGCAGAGACTAAAGAACTGACTACCAACCAGGCGGCTAACGAATCCTTGGTTGAAGAAAACAAACAGCTAACCCAGCAGTTAGATCAGAGGCAAGGGCAGATCGATAGCCTCAAAAACGATGTAATCGAAATGCAGAAAGAACTAGAAAAAACTGTATACCAGAGGGACCGCTTCCAGAGTCAAGTCAGTGTTGCTGATCAGGAACGTCTTGATGCGGAAGAAGAACGCGATAACGCACAAAGCGAGATGCGTAAATTAAGGCAGCAAGTTGACCGCCTTAAGAAATCTGGCAATTCTGCAGCTGAGCCAAACTCTAAGCTTACTAAAGATTGGTTTACCCACCCTGACCTAAAGCTTAGCGATTACGCTAGGTTTAAGCTCGATGTTGAGATTTGCTGGAATACCCTCGACAGCAAAATACGTGAAGATTACCCACTTAAGGATTACACCATTAAGGATGGGTTCCTTGAGAGCGCTAAAGAGACGTTGCCAAACGAATACACTCGCCTGGTACGTATCTGTACCGAGATTATCTGCGGTGTTTCGCGCGCTACCCGATCTGGCAATTGGTCCGGCATTGTGGGAGTTGACCGCATCAACCGCAACGGCCCCAACAACAACTGCCCAGCAGTAACCCGCCAGCAGGATAACGCTACCTCGCACAAGGTTTACGTCAAGCAGAAGAGCCCGGGGGCGCCGCGCTTGTACTACTGGCTGCTGCCAGACCAAAGCGTAGAGCTGGCCAAGGTCGGCTTCCACGACGATTTCGACCCCGGCCGCTGACCAAGCTAGACCAAACTAGGCCAAGCTAGCCGCCGCCTAACCAAACTGGCCCTGCATTAGCACAGAGCCCCTGTACTAATGCAGCAGCCAATACCAACAAAACTGCGCCCGCCAAATTTTGGCGGGCGCAGGCGTATCTATTGGCGTCTATTTGCGCCCTCGGGCGCGGGCCCGACGCCAGCCCACGATAGTCACCCAAACGCCAGCTATGGCCACGCCAAAGCCCAGGTTGGTCACAATAGACAAAGTATCTAAACGCTCTATGCGCACAGCCGGCCCCACCGCTTTGACGTCCTTAGTGTTTTGACACTTAATCACATAGGTACCAGCAGTGGTTGAGGTAAAACTTCCCTCCGGGAACTGCGAACTGCCTTCCTTATAGGCCACCGCTTTGCCAGCTGGATCGCTCACGCTACAGCTATCAACATCCCTTGTCAGAGTGTAGAGCATGTAGTTAGTCTTGGCTTCCAGGGCCACCTGCCCAGACTCGGGCAGCAGCTGCCCAGCCTTAACGAAGCTAGGGCCTCCCGTCAGGTACAACAAAGAGCCAGCCAGGGTCACCATGGGCACCACCAGCATCATGAACACGCCGATAATAAACAGGCGCCAGCGGCCGCGTTGCTTCTTCTTACGGGGTACAGCCCGGTAGACAAAACGCCCCCCGGGAGCCAGGCGGTAGTGCCCAGATGCTTCGTCGTCGTCGTTAGTAACGTTATAGCCCTCACGGACAGCCGAGCGGCCTGGAGCGCGCGTCCCCTCACCACGAGAAGACTTGCGCCCCTCATGGTCAGCGCGATCCTTATCGTCAGACCAGTAACTATAGCTTCCGGTTATGTTGTCATAGCGGCCATAAACGTGGTCAGAGCGCCCCTCATGCCCGGCCAGGCTTTCATGCCCGGCCTGGCCTTCATGGCCATGCCCGGCCTCATGATCGCTCAGTCCCTCGGGTCCGGCCAGGCTTTCATGTTCAAAGTGGCCCTCATTTTCAGCTTCGCGCTCACGCTCGGCTTCGCGTTCACGGGCCCGCCTAACATACTCCGCCTCAGCGGCAGCAAAATCGCGTTTAACAGAGTGGCGTTTAGCCCGACGCTCAGCCAGGCGCCGCGCTTTAGCTTCACGCTCGCGCTCAGCCTCGCGAGCCTGCTTTTCACGCAGAACGGCCAGCTCCTCAGGGTTCAAACGAACCCCGTATTTGGGCTGGCCGTCCTCAGTTTGGTAGTCGCTCACTTGGCCTGACGCAGCAGCTCTAGGGTCTCGCTAGCAACCTGCTCCTGCTTGACGTTAGCAACCACGTTCTCCACGAACAGGCGGCCGAGCACAATCGCGGTTACGGTGGGCAAGAAGCCCAGCAGCAAAGAGATCAGGAAGGCCACAAAGCCGTTCGAGTCAGTGCTGCCATAGCCGCCAGCATGACCGTAAATGGTAGTGAGGGAGTACACATGTACGGCTTTGGTGTTAGCAGCAGCACCCGCGCAGATCAGCCAGGTGAAGATGGCGGTGACGGTGATGGTCAGGTTGGCCAGCTTGGCGCCGGTTAGGGCAAAGGACTGCTTGAAACCAAAGTCGAACAGCGCGCCAATCGGGCTAGGCTGGGCTGGGCCGGCCTGCGGGTAAGCGCCGTAGCCCTGCTGAGCAGCGTAAGCGTTGGGGTCGTAGCCAACAGCCGGAGCGCTGGCGGCCGCAACCGGGTTACCGTAGGCGTCTAGCTGTACGCCACCGGCAGCGGTCTGAGCAGAGGGGGCGCCGTAGTAGGCACCTGCGGGGGCAGGGATGTCAGTAGCGGGAGCCGGAGCACCGTAGGGCTGCTGGGGCTGGGGAACCTGGTTGTAGTCAGTCATAAAAGTCTGCCTCCAGTTAGATTTTCTTAGGGCTTTTAACACCCAGTTATGGGTTAGCCCTGATGGACTCCCCCTTAGCCTAACTCGAAAACCTTAGTTTCGTCTGGATCCGCGTTGCACAGTGACTTGTACTTCACCATCACTACCCGCCGCAAAAACACGCGCACCTGCGTTAATACGCCAACGCAAAATGCGATTTTCGGCCTGCAGGGCAGCGTTTTGCTCTTCGAGCAGCAAAATCCGGCGAATCCCTTCTAAGTTAATTCCGGCTTGGCTCAGAGTTTGGATATAGCGCAGTTTTTCGACGTCGTTATAGGAGTAACGCCGCCCGCGCCCGCGTGACCGCTTGGGACTAACTAAACCCAAGCGGTCATATTGGCGCAGCGTTTGTGGGTGCATCCCGGCCATTTGCGCGGCCACGGACACCACATACACGGCCCGGTGGTGGGCGTCAGGCTCTAGTGAGCCGATCCCCTGGCCACGGCGTTTCACTTGGATACCGCTTCTTTGAGCTTGGCGCGCGGGTCGGCGTCACCCATGGCGGCGTCGAATTCTTCCAGAGCCTTACGGGCCTCGGCAGATAGCTGCTTGGGCACCGCAACTTCCAAGGTGGCTAGCAGGTCAGTGTTGCCCTTGGGGGTGTGGGCACCCTTTCCGCGCAGACGCACCACGGTTCCCGACGACGTGCCCGGCTTGACCTTAATTTTGCTGAAAGTGCCGTCAAAGTTAGGCACCTCAACGATGCCACCCAGGGCAGCTTCCTTCAGGGAGATGGGCACGCTCAGGCGCAGGTCTTTACCGTCCTGCTTGAACACCGGGTGGGGGCGAACCTTGATGTTAACCACCATGTCGCCGGCGTCGCCGCCGTCGGTGCCGGGGCGGCCTTTACCGCGCAGACGGATCTTTTGCCCGTCCTTAACGCCCGCCGGGATACGCACCTTAACAGCCCGCCCATCAGCAGTAATTTCCACCATGGTGCCGTTGACGGCGTCGCGGAATTCCAGCGTGGCGTCGGTTACCACATCCTGGCCGCGCTTGGGGCGTGAGAAGCTGAAGTTGAAAGGCCCGGGGCGTCCGTCGCGACCGCGTGTAGGCGAGGAGTAGCCGCCGAACATGTTCATCAGGTCATCAAGGTTGATGTCGGCGCCAGCTGTGCCGCCAGCGAAACCGCCTGAGCTCGCGCCGCCGCCAAACATGGAGCCAAACAGGTCGTTAAAGCCCGCGTTGGCCCCACCTGAACCGGAGGTGAAGCGAGCACCGCCGCCAGCCATAGAGCGGATGGCGTCATACTGCTTGCGGTCTTTCTCATTAGAGAGCACCGCGTAGGCTTCGCTGACCTCTTTGAACTTCTTCGCAGCCTCGGGATTGTCAGCGTTACGATCCGGGTGGTACTGCTTGGCTAGCTTACGGTAAGCCTTCTTGATGGCGGTGGCGTCAGCGTCTTTAGCAACACCTAGTACCGCGTAAAAATCCTTAGTCATCCAGTCTTGACTGGCCATAATGTGGTCCCCACCTCCTAAATAAGGGGAAAGTCATTAATAGTTTCTTTTTTGGTTTCCGCTTTTTCTTTAGCGGCTTTATTTTTTATAGCGACGGCGCAGGTAAAAGCTCACCTGCGCCGTCGTTATTTGCATGGTGCTTAGGCCGGGTTGGCGACCTGCACGCGAGCGTGGCGGACCACGCGCTCGCCGAGCATGTAACCGGGCTGGATCACCAGGTTCACCGTAGGTTCGGTGACTTCAGTGGATTCCACTGCCATCAGGGCTTCATGCAGGTTGGGGTCGAATACGTCCCCGGCCTGGCCAAAGCGAGTAAGTGAGAACTTGTCTTTCAAGATGTTCTCAATTTTGCTGCCCACCGCTTCAAAGGAACCAACCAGGTCCCCGTGTTGGCGGGCTAGTTCGATCTCATCCAAGACCGGGATTAGTGCTTCGGTGACCTGCTGGGCACCGGCTTCGCGGTGAGAGGCAGCCTGTTCGCGAGAGCGACGCACATAGGCGTTGTACTCCTGCTGCAGGTTGTACAGGTCAGCACGGGTGCGGGCCAGCTGGTCCGTGGTCTCGTCTAGCTTGACCTGTAGTTCCTGGGCAGTGACCTGACCGGCGTCGGCCGCCTCCTGAGCGGCGTCGGCTGCATCTTGGGCCGCGTCAGCCGCATCCTGGGCGGCCTGGTTGGCGGCGTCGACGGCGTCGGTTACGTCAGCCTCAGCGAAGGCCTCGTTAACCTGGTCAGCTAGGGCCTGTAGGTCCTCGTTTGAGGGCTCAGCACTCACTTGTTTTCCTCGTCATCAACGATTTCAGCGTCAACGATGTCGTCGTCGGCCTTGGGCTGAGAGCCAGCGGAGGCGCCGGGGAAACCACTGCCAGCGGCGGGGCCGGCCTGCTCGGAGGCGTACAGGGCCTGACCGATCTTCTGGCCTACCTCGTTGAGCTTGTCCTGAGCGGTGCGTACGGCGTTGATGTCGTCGCCCTCAAGGGACTTCTTCAGGTCGGCAACAGCTGCAGAAACCTCGGAGTGGACGTCCTCGGGCAGCTTGTCCTTGTTCTCGCGCAGTAGCTTCTCGATGGCGTAGGCCTGCTGCTCAGCGGTGTTGCGGGTCTCAGCCTCTTCGCGACGCTTCTTGTCCTCAGCGGCGTGAGCTTCAGCTTCCTTGATCATGCGGTCGATATCCTCCTTGGGCAGAGCACTGCCGCCGGAGATGGTCATGGACTGCTCCTTGCCGGTGCCCTTGTCCTTAGCGGACACGTGCACGATGCCGTTGGCGTCGATGTCGAAGGAAACCTCGATCTGGGGCACACCGTGCGGGGCCGGAGCGATACCGGTCAGCTCGAAGGTGCCTAGCGGCTTGTTGTCGCGGGCGAACTCGCGCTCACCCTGGTAGACCTGGATCAGCACGGAAGGCTGGTTGTCTTCAGCGGTGGAGAAGATCTCGCTGCGCTGAGCCGGGATGGCGGTGTTGCGCTCGATCAGCTTGGTCATGATGCCACCCTTGGTTTCGATACCCAGGGACAGCGGGGTCACGTCGATCAGTAGCACGTCCTTGCGGTCACCCTGGATAACACCAGCCTGCAGGGCGGCACCGATGGCCACAACCTCGTCGGGGTTAACGCCCTTGTTGGGCTCCTTGCCACCGGTCAGCTCGCGGACAACGTCGCTGACGGCGGGCATACGGGTGGAACCACCCACCAGCACTACGTGGTCGATGTCGCTAACCTTGACGCCGGCGTCCTCGATTACCTTGTGGAACGGCAGCTTGGTGCGCTCTAGCAGGTCAGCGGTCATTTCCTCGAACTGGGCGCGGGTTAGCTTCTCGTCCAGGTGGATCGGGGTGCCGTCGGGGCCCATGGACAGGTACTGCTGGTTGATGGTGGTGCTCATGGCGCTGGACAGTTCCTTCTTGGCCTGTTCAGCGGCGTCACGTAGACGCTGCATGGCGATCTTGTCCTTGGACAGGTCTACACCGGTGTTGGACTTTACGCGGTCGATCAGCCACTTGACGATACGGTCGTCCCAGTCGTCACCACCGAGGCGGTTGTCACCGGCGGTGGCGCGCACCTGAATGGTGGAGAAGCCGTCGTCGTCCTTACCAACCTCAAGCAGGGAGACGTCGAAGGTACCGCCACCGAGGTCGAATACCAAGATGAGCTCGTCTTCCTTACCCTTTTCGAGGCCGTAAGCCAGAGCGGCTGCGGTGGGCTCGTTGACGATACGGTCAACCTTGAGGCCGGCAATGGTACCGGCGTCCTTGGTGGCCTGACGCTGAGCGTCGTTGAAGTAGGCGGGGACGGTGATAACCGCGTTGGTGACGGGCTCACCCAGGTAAGCCTCGGCGTCGGCCTTTAGCTTGGCCAGGATGAAGGCCGAAATCTGCTGGGCGTTGTAGTCCTTGCCGTCAATGTTCACCTTCCAGTCAGTGCCCATGTGGCGCTTGACGGAGGAGATAGTGCGGTCAACGTTGGTTACCGCCTGGCGCTTGGCGATGTTGCCAACCAGAATTTCGGGCTTGGCGTCAGGGCCGGTGGCCTTGGAGAAAGCTACTACTGAAGGGGTAGTACGGCCGCCTTCAGCGTTAGGGATGATGGTGGGCTCCCCGCCTTCGAGGACGGAGATAGCAGAGTTAGTGGTTCCTAGGTCGATACCCACAGCGCGTGCCATAAGTTTGTGCTCCTTGTTTGTTCTGTCTGTAATGTCTTTTACTCAAGTATTCAAGTTGAGTCAGTACCTGTCAACTCTCTTCTTGAGTCCACCTAGCTCAACTTTGCTAGGGGGTGAATCATTCCCACTATTTGATGTGAGCTGACACACTTTTAACTTTATGTCCTATCCTGAGCTTGTGGGCTCAGCCGAAGACTCCCCCTCACCATCAAACTCACTGTCAGCCGCCTGGCTAGCCTCATGCCGAAAGTTAGGGCGTGGGCATCGCTGGTTTTGGTCTTCACTGACCGCCATTAACTCTGGCCCTAGCTGGCACCGCGCCGCACGTTGGACCGCCACTGTATGCGGCGGCCTACTTGGCTGCGCCCTAGTTTTGGGTCCTTCCCACGCCACTTTGGGCTTGCTGGGGGCCCAGTGCGCCAATGTTGGGCGCGAAGAGCCACTACGCCGACGCACAGTCTCTATGGCGATTAATGGCCTGGTCTCACTGGGTTTCTTTTTTCTAGGTTGGTACGCAGCCCCTTACCCTTGGCTGATCCCTCCTTTAATTACGGCCATGACTTTTACGACCGTATGGGTGTGGCACGCGCTAATGGTGGGTCCTCCCGGGCCTACAAACACGGTGTTCGCCGGGGCCTACGGGACCTATATGGCCTCCACCCATTCAAGTTCGCTAGAGACAATCGTTTCGATTAATTCCCTGGCTTTCCTGTTTGCTGCCTTAACCTCGATCGCTTTGATTGCCTGGCACCCCAACTCCCCCGCCCGCGAGGCAATCGCTAGCGCCGAGGCCGCCGTCGCCAAATATGAAGCCAGCTTTGACAAGCCCCAATATGAGCGCGGCCCACAACGCTCAGCCGCCTATAGCGCGGTGAACGAGGCTTGGTACACCCTGCGCAGCGCACACACCGCCAATGAGCGCCCCCACACCGCCGCCTCACGTCAGCTACATTCGCGCCTGCGCCGCTTGCATAGGCGCCTGGTGCTGGGACTGCAAAGTGAGTCTTTCCCCGCCCAAAACCAGGCCACCGGCTCACATTTTTTGCGTACTCCCCTAGGCCGACCCCGCCCTAGCTACCTGCTGCGCCGGGCTTTCCATAAGGGCTCTCGCCCCTGGTTAACAGCGGTGCGAGCACTAATTGCGGTGCTGCTGGCCACCACCTCTATGTTTTTTTCACCTACCGCACATACTTCTTGGGCGGTGCTTAGTGCCCTGATTGTGCTGCAAAACGGCACTAGTCGTATGGATATGTCGGTGCGGGCACTGCACCGCGTAGTTGGCACTAGCCTGGGTTTAATTAGTGCTTTGGCGATAATGACGCTGGGGCTGGAGCCGTGGACCAAGCTGGTAATTATTTTCGCCTGCCTGCTGGGGATGAACCTGACGGCGAAGCGTAACTATGCGGTGGCGGTTTTCTTCATCACCACCTACTCGATGCAGATGCTTCCGCCCACCGCCCATTACTCCACTTCACTACTGTTTGCCGATCGCCTACTAGAGACTTTGGTGGGCGCAACCACGGCCCTACTGGCGATTTGGCTGGTGGGCCGCCATGCCCCGATCTTGTTGGTGCGGCGCCAATATCGCGCGGTTTTGCGGGCTATTACAGCTGTTCTCGACGACGCGGCTCACGCTGAGCTAGATACTTTGGCGGCCTCCACGCACCGGCGCAACCTGGCTTTTGAGCTGTCTCAGTCCGGTACGGTTTTGGCTGGGGCACGGGCCGACGACGCCGCTAGCCTGGTGGGTTGGCATGAGTTATCGCGGGAAATTTCCCGGTTTGGTTTTGACGTGTTGGCTTCTGTATGGCGCAAATCTAGCGCTGGCCAGGCCCAACAGGCCCAGCTGGCGGCTGCCCAGGCGGCGCAGAATCTACGTGATTTTGTACGCGACCTGCCCCCGCTTTCAACCACCAATATTGATACTGCCGCGCTAACTAAACGGGTTAGCTTGGCGCGCACCTTATACCTGGCAGATGCCTAAAAAATAGAAAGCAGCAAGCTATACAACTTACTGCTTTCTGATCGCTATGTTATGCCAGTATTTTACCGGGCAGGCATTTGTGCCGAAAAATAATGGTTATAGCGGCGTAAGGAGTTAGAAAATTACTTCTCGTCCTTGTGTACGGCGTTCTTAACGCCTTCGATTGCACCCTCTACAGAGTCCTTGACGTCCTCAACGGCGTCCTTAACCTTGTCAGCGAACTTTTCCGCAGCGCCTTCAGCTTCCGTCTTCTTGTCGCCGGTAACCTTACCCACAACTTCCTTGGCTTCAGCCTTGGCGTGGTTGATGCTGTCCTTGATCGACATAATCGTACTCCTTTTTAGATGGTAGTTAGCTTTTAGGATAATATTTTTGGAGAAAAATTGTTAGGATTTTCCCCCAAAGAATAATGCGACTATAGCGATAACAATTACTGCACCCACAATAGAGGGAATTAAAGCCATACCAGCCAGAGCTGGCCCCCAGGTACCCAACAGTTTTTGACCCACAAATGAGCCTATTAAACCTGCGACAACGTTGGAGAGTATCCCCATCGAGCCGCCTTTTCTGGTAATCACACCTGCAACAAAACCTACAAAGCCGCCAACAATAATTGACCAAATCAAGATTCCGCTCCATTCGCACTATTTATGTGGAAAACGTTTACTTTCAGCCAACACTACGACAGACACAGTTTCATATAGTCTCTATGCAGCATCTATTCGAGGTAGATTGGCAATCAAAATAAAATATGCTGTGCAACACCTGCGATTGTCAGCATAACAGAGTGCCGGCAACACGATCAATAGGTCATAAATATTAGTTGACCAGATAGTTAGCATTGACCAGATAGCTAGCAGCGGTTGCAGCGCAACTTAATGCTAGGGCTGTTGGTTTGGGTCTGGGCCGGCCTTGGCGGCGGCGTTAGCAACTAGCTGCCAAGGACCTAAGTTTAGTGGCCTAGATACCCGCACTATCAGGTCTTGCCCCTCGATTAAGCATTGCTTGAGGCTAGCTTGATTGTCGCTAGCAACCTTGCCGGCTTGTTGGCAAGGCTGCGCTCCACCGGCAGCTAGCGGATCATTAAGCGCTTGAGCACCAGCCAGGGCGGCCAGGTCAGCTGCACTTTGAGCTTTAGCGGCGCCACTATAGGCCGCCGCCACTAGGGCGATTACCCCAGAAAGCAGCAACGCTAAAGCGATTAAAGCCAGTGACAGTACCGTGCCAGAGCCCTGCTCCCAGCTGCGGGCTTTGTTTTGACCAGGCTGGTTCATGGCTGCTCCCGTGGGGCGCAGGCGCTAGCCCGAATAGTCCACCCCAGCATGTTTAGGATGGGCGGCAGTGACACGCTGGCCTGCGCACATTCTCCACTAACACTGATTTGGGCCGCGCTATAAGCCCTAGCCGCTGCCGCATAAGGATCCTCACCCGCCAATTGGGCTCTAGCCGCCGCATTGGCTGCGCCCACTGCCCGCACCTGTCTGACGCCTACAGCAGCCAAGCCCAGCACTAGTGCTAGCACAGCTATAACTGCTGGCAAAGTTAAGGCTAGTTCAGCGGTAACCATGCCCCGGCAGTTGCAACTAGCCCTGCCAGTGCAAGGGTGGGCGCAGCTTCGCCTGCGCCCACAGCGCACACCTAAACCCTGGGGAGCGGTGGCGGCGCAAGTATTTAAGGGCTTGCGCCGCCACCTTGGCATAAGCTGTAGGCGGCCGTTTAATCCGCCCCGGCCCATCAGGACACGCTCAGCGCGCTAGATAGTAGCGACTCGATCATTGGGCGTAGCCCACCAGAGCGAATAATCGCCAGTAGCAGCCCCGCAAAGGCTGCGGCTGCCACAGTGCCAATGGCGTACTCGGCTGTGGCCATACCGGCTTCAAGATCTAGGCGCTTATCGCCCTGAGCACCGCCTTCGGGCTTACCTTCAGGTTTGCCTTCACTCTTAGCGCACTTGGTCTCCACGGCCTCCTTTGCTTCCTTTGCTTCCTTGGCCCCCTTGAGTGAGTCACTGCCAGGTGCCAAAGACGCAGGCGGCCGCTCGTGTACCTGCTCCATGGTTTCCTCCTTTTGCCCCAGTTTGGGCAGTTTTAGTTGGATGGGCAGCCTGGTTGGCCAGCCCGTAAACAGTTTGTGGCGCCTTGGCTAGCGCCTGCTTGCAGCCTGTGGATAGGGGCTGTAGGGGTAAATTTGTTCCCTACCTGTGCTCAAAAATGCATCAGCGCTGACTCCGCCAGCAGACCGCGAGGCACCAGAAAACGTACAGCTTAGAAAGGCTCAGGGAACAAGGCGTGGTTGCCGGGGCGCCAGCAGAGGCATCAGCAGCTGGCAGCGTCACTTGTAGGCACAGCGGCAGCTGCAAAGAGAACAGGCGAAAGAGAGCAGACGGGCTGCGGATCAAAAGCCACACCGGCAAGATTCACGCAGATGCGGGGCTTGTGGGCCGGGGCGCCAGCAAGCTTCACGCAGATGCGGGGCTTGTGGGCCGGGGCCGCCAGCGGCCGGAGGCACGGCAGTTTTAGCCGGGGCGCCAATCTTGGCCAGCAGGCAGCAAGCTATAGCGCCGTCGCCCCAAAATTTAGGCAGAACGCAGCATTAGGCGCCGGCAAGCACGCTGCGGCCCAAATAAACCACGGCCGGCACAATCGCCAACAAAATAAAAGCCGGCAAATGACACAGCCCCAGCGGCAACACTAGCCGTACCGCCAACCGGTTAGCATCCGCGCTAGCCTGGCTTTCACGCTGATCACGCAGGGTTTGCGCCCAAGCTTCAAGCATTGGTAGTGGATTGGCCCCAACTAGCCAGGCCGGCGCTAAACATTGACTAAGTGCCTTATAGCCAGCCCGATTTGGCGCAGCCAAGCTCCAAGCTTCATCCCAACTCGCCCCAATTTCCAGCGCCCGCGCCACAAATCCAAAATCCTTGATTTCGCAGGCAAACCCCAGCGCCTCCAGGCACCTGGGGATACTGGCGCCACTATGCAGCGCCGCGCCGCACAGATCCAGCAGTAAGGCGTCGTCGAACTGGTTAACTTCCTCCTGAGCACGCCCCACCATGCGGGAAGTAACCAGGCGCCCCACACACAAAAACCCAAGGCCGCCCAAAGCCGTGATGGTGCCCAGGGCACCGTCGAGCCAAAACTGCCACACCCGTACCCCTAAAAGCGCACCTAAAGCCACCCCCACCAGCGGTAAAGCAGCCAACATGCGGGCCGTGGACACCGGCGCCGCCAAAGCCGCATAACGTTGCTGTGCGCCGCGCGTGGCCTGCGTGATCATACCGGCCACCTGCCCTAACACCTGCGCCAGGGGCGAGCCCAGGCGCTGAGCCAAACGCTGCCCCGCCAGAGCCGATCTAGCCGCGAGCGCATTGACCCCCGCCTGTTGGCGCCGACTTTGCCCCAGCCACCAGGGGGTTTTGGTCGCAATCAAGCTGTGCAGGTAGAGGCTTTCGCCCGCCTGGTTGAGTTGGCTGGGCGCCCCGGCTTCGGCTAGGGCTTGGCTCCAGGCTTGGGTAGGCATCTGTCCGCCGGTAAGTCGCACTGATACCTGCACTAGCAGCATATTTAGTGCCACTGGTGGTTTACGTTTGGGTAGTGCTGGTAGGTGTATGGGGCGGCTTCGGCGTAGGGGCGCACACCAGCACCAGGCCACTAGGGTCAGCAAGCTGGCTAGTAAAAGTGGGTGGGTTTGGATTACTGCGGCGACGGCGCTAAACGCTACTGTCAGGGCGGTTTCTAGGGCGCTCGCGGCCAGTGTAACCAGCGCAGACAGTGTGGACAGTGCGGTCAGTGCGCCGCTGGCTTTACAGGTGGCGGCGCATAGTTTGGTTAGTGTTTCTACCAGCTGCCAGGCCATGGTTAGCTGCCTAGGGCTTGCTCTAGCGTTGGCCCGAGGCGCCGCCGCAGTAGTTCTAGGCCCGCACCTGGCACTAGCTGCCCATCATCATTCCAGGTCAGGGCGTCTTGGCAGATTAGTTCTCCAGCTTGGCGCCATAGCACTGCCAGGCTGCGTAGCCGGCGTAGGCCTTGCTGGCGTTCTAGGTGTATTACTGCGTCTAGGGCGCTGGCTGCCTGTAGGTTTAGGGCTTGGGGGGTTAAACCGGCTAGGGCCCCTAGGGCGGCTAGTCTTGCGGGCACATCCACTGCACTGTTGGCGTGGAGCGTGGCCCAGCCTCCCTCATGGCCGGTGTTGAGGGCGGTGAGTACGTCGGCTACTTCGCCGCCGCGACATTCGCCCAAAATGAGCCTGTCTGGTCGCATTCTTAAGGCGATTCGTACTAGTTCGCTCATATTCACCCCGCCGGCGCCTTCCACGTTAGGGCGGCGTTCTTGCAGGTAAACCACGTGTGGGTGGTTGATGCGCAGCTCGCGGCTTTCTTCAATGCACAGTAGGCGCTGTTGGGGCTCGACTAGGGCCACTAGGGTGGCTAGCAGCGTGGTTTTGCCTGTGCCGGTAGCCCCGCTGATCAGGCAGTTTGCCCGTTTTTTGACCAGTAGTTCCAGCACTTTTTGCATTCGTATGTCAAACATGCCCGCCTGGCGTAGCTGCTCAATGGTGAAGGCTTTGGAGCGAAAGGCACGCAGGGAAATAAGGGTGCCACAGGCACTGACTGGCTCTAGCACTGCGTGTAGTCGGCTACCGTCGCCCAGGGTGCCGTCCACTACTGGGCTGGCTTGGTCTAGGCGTTTGGCACAGCCGGCGGCTAGGCGCACCGCTAAAGCGCGGGTGTCTGCCTCGCTCCAGCCTGGCGGTAGTGGGGCGCGCAGCAGCCCTTTTCCTCTATCTACCCACAGTTGGCAGCCGTTAAGCAGCACGTCAGTGACGACGTCGTCGTCTAGGTAGCGCTGTAAGGGGCCGGCCCCAGCGATGTCTTCATAAACCCCAATGGCCATATCCGCCATGGTTTGGGTGTCTGCCACTGGGCTAGCGGCCATGGCTTGGGCCCAGCCTTGGCCGCTGGCAATGGCGCGCCGTAGCCGCCCACCCCAGTTTTCCCAGCTAGGGGCGTTTTCGCTAGGAGGGTTCCCACGGCGAGGGTTTGCACTGAAAACGCTTGGTTCACTCATTTTTGGCTCTTTTGTGCCCAAAAGTTGGGGTTGAGCGCCCAATTAGCTAGGCGCGCCCCCACTTTTTTCTCTGCCCGCTTTAGCCTCAGTGGATCTAAACCCAGCTGTAGGCGCTGGCTTAACTCGCGCCGATTAGGCAGGGCACACACCACCGGGGCACCTACCAGTCGGGCTATTTCTTGGCTGGTTAGGTCTGCTCCCTGCTCTCGCAGGGCTAGGGCGCCTAAACCTGGGCGTACTTCTTGCAGCCAGCCGCGTGCAGCTAGGGCGGCGCGGCGGGTTAGGTCACTTACCAGCAGTACCCGCGCACCTTCGAGCTCATCCCAGGGCAGGTGTGGCAGTTGCAGCGCCGGTAGATCCACCACTGTTAACTGACAGCTGGTGCGTAGGGCGTAGATAGCTTGACTCATTTGCAGCCAGTTTTTGGGGCCGCCTTGGCCGCCACTGCCAGCTAGTACCTTCACGCCGCGATATTTACCCAGCCCACGCACTAGTCTTTGGGGCCATAGCGGCGACTGATTTTTAGGCAGCTGCCCCCAGCTGGCGCCCTGACAGTAGCCGCTCCCCAGGTATAGATCCAGGCCACCGTAGGGATTGGCGTCCACCAGGGCCGCATCCACCGTAGCCTGCGCGGCCGACCCCCCAAAGCCTGGCCCCTGCGGCTGCGAATATACGTCTTGGTCTCGACGCCGAGCTGGCTGCGACGCCTCACCACCACGGATTAGCTCTCTCCCAGCCCACGCCAGTAACGCGGCGCTATAAGTGGCCCCAATGCCGCCCACCGCCCCACACACAAACACCACCTGGCCAAGCTGGCTGGCCTGTTTAGTTAGCAGCACCCGGTATAGCCGCTCCACCTGGGTGGGTAGGTTCAGTTCTATTAGCTCGACGGCGTCGGCGCGCCCCTCTAACTGGTCCAGTAAGCCCCGGGCATGGGACGCTAAACCCGGCTGGCATACTCCCAGGCAGCTTTCTAGACCGTTTTGGCTAAGGTAAGCGAACTGGCCGGCCATATGTAGCGCATCAACCCCATTAACCCCGCCCTCGCCTGCAGCTTGCATCGGCACCTGGATGAAAGCTTCCACGCCGGCTATTTGCAGGTGGCAGTGCAGCTGCTCTAAATACTCAAGGCAGCCAAACCCCAGCACCAAAGGGCCTACACTACGGCCAGCCCCGGGCGGGCTGGGCTGACAAGCACATGCAGTTGCTGCGCCAACGCCGCCCCCAGCGCCACTGCCCCCAACGCCGCCCCCAGCGCCACTGCCCCCAACGCCGCCCTCAGGTGGGCTAGGGGCCGGCGCGCTTAAGTCAACCTCGTTTAACTCAACCATGCTCAACACCCTGCCCCCACCAGGACCCAGGGCGCTGCCAGGCTGTGGATAAAAAGCATGGGGTCAAAAAGTTACCCACTTGTGGATTAACTCGGGAAATTTTCAGCTTGCGCTTTTACACTTCACAACACACCCCTGAAACTTCCTAAAGCCGAGGTAATCGCGTGTTTAAAACCCAATTGCGCCCACCGCAGCTAAGCTCGCGCCGCGCAGGCAGCCCCAAAGCTGCCCCCAAAACCGCCGCCCGCTGGCTACGCCCAGCCCTGGCCACACTAACCACCCTGATGCTAGGCGCCGCCGCCCTAGCCCCCACCAGCCCCGCACAGGCTGGAGTTTTCAGCAAAGACCCCAACGGCGACGTCGCCCGCCCCTTCTACTACAACTCCGCCACCCTAGACGGCACCCCGGGTAAGCTACTGCGCCAAGAAGCCGCCGTCAGCGCCATCAACACCCTGGGGATCAGCAAAATTGGGCCCTACAAAGCCCAGCGCATCCTCTACTCATCCAAAAACCGCACCGGCAAAAACATTGCCGTCAGCGGCATCGTGATTGAACCCAAACGCGCCTGGAACGGCAAAGGCCAGCGCCCCATCATCGCCTACGCCCCGGGAACCCAGGGCATCAGCGACGACTGTGCCCCCTCCTGGAACATCGCCAACTCCATCGGCGACTATGAACAGCTGTTCTTCAAATCCTTCCTGGCAAAAGGCTACGCCGTAGTAGTCACCGACTATGAAGGCCTAGGCACCCCCGGCGCCCACACCTACATGGACCGCGTCTCCCAAGGCCACGCCGTGCTAGACTCCGCCCGCGCCGCCACCCAGCTAAAAGGCTGGGACCTGGGCAAAAACAACCCCATCGTAATTAACGGCTACTCCCAAGGTGGCGGGGCCGCAGCCAGCGCCGCCGAACTAGCCGGCACCTACGCCCCCGAACTGAACATCAAGGGTGCAGCCGCAGGCGCAGTCCCGGCCAACCTCGGCGCCCTACCCGCCAAGCTCGACGGCGGCAAATCCGCCCTATTCGAGCTCTACGCCCTCAAAGGCCTAACCACCAGCTACGGCGTCACCCTGCCGCTGTCACCCCACGGCCAGCAGGTAATGCAGCGCGCCACCAACACCTGCGTCATGGGCGGCAGCTTCTACAGCGGCACCCGCCTATCCCAGCTGACCAGTGACGGCACCAATGTGGACCAGCTCATGGATCAAGAGCCCTACCGCACCATGCTGGCCGAGCAGCGCATCGGTAACCTAAAGCCCACCATGCCCGTACTGCTCACCCACGGGCGCGGCGACGACGTCATCGACTACCAGGTGGGATCCACCCTGGCTAGCGACTGGTGCGCTCGCGGTGCGCGGGTGACTTTCACCCCCAATGACGCCAAGTCGCACACTGCCGGCGCCAGCGAGCACCTAAAGCAGTCACTGGTGTTCACCATGCTGGTTTTGGATGGGCTCAGCCCCAACTCTTGCTCGGCCCGCTAATCTCCGGGCCCGGCGCGTTAGTCCCAGGCCTAGCGCGTTAGTCCCAGGCCTAGCCCACTAAGCCGACCCCTTTAGCCCGCCAGTTGGCGCTCGTTCAGTTACGACGACGCCACTGGCGGGCTTTTGCGTGTCCGCCAGAAAGTATGGCCGCCAGAAAGTTTTAAGTCAGTTAGCCTCGGCATCGTTTAGAGCTGCGTGGTGCCGGCCTGGACGGCGCGTGAGAGCTCACTGCCTTGACGCATCCCCTCTAGCAGCGCCTCAGCCTGCCAAATAATCCAGGCCACCACGCCCTCCAAACTGGCACTGGCATAGGCCTGGGCGGCTTCAGCGTAAGCTGCGGGCACGCGTCCTGCGTAATAGTCACTGACACTGACCCCGGTGGGGTCTAACCCGTCGCGCACACTCAAATGCCGCACCAGCAGCCTGCCCAGTGCCCCATTAGCTAAAGCGAAGGGGCGCACTGTAAGCATTTCGGCGTGCACCAACGCCACGCGCACCAGTGCCGGCAGGTTTGGGGTGTCAACTAAAGCCACAATCTGCGCTAGGCGCTCACGTAGCTCTTGGCCGCCCAGGTTTGGCCCCGGCCCACCTTCAAGCAGCTGCCCGCCCGTAAACGCCGTCTTTCCGCCCTCAAGCAGCGGCTTTCCGTTTTCACGCAGCCCGCCGCCTTCAAGTGCCGCCTTTCCGCCCTCAAGCATCCCGCCACCTTCAAGCGACTGGTTTTCAAGCGCCTGCCCACTTTCGCGTGGGCAGCCCACCACCGCCTCACTGATTAAGCCCCCAACTGCCAGCGGCCCCGCAACGTCACGGTGCAAAGTTGCCATAAGCTGCGCCGTCGCCGGGACCACTGGACGAGTACGCCCCACCAAATCAGGCATATAACCAACCAGGCGGCTGTGAGCCCGCCACAAGCCGGTGGCCGCATCCCAAGCCGGGTCCTTACTGGAAGCATGTACCCCTGCCCCCTTAGGCCCGGCGGCAATTTGTTCACGCAAAGCCTGGGCGCTAACCACCGCCCCCTCAATGGCCGCGCCACTAACCGCCCCGCGCACACTAGCCTCCGCACGGGCCTCACGCCAACGTTTACGCAGCGCCTCCTGCCACCGCAGCTGCGCTGAGGCCTCATATAAAGCCTCACTTGCAGCCGCTACACGTTCTTCACGGGCCAGTGCCAAGCAGGCGTCAATAAGGGCATTAGTGCTCACAAATCAAAGCCTACGCGCTAGGCTCTAAGTGTGAGTACCGAGGCCACCCACCCCACTACGCAGCAAGTTGCCGACTCAGCCCCCCACGGGCGGCGCAGGAGTCACATAATCGCGAGCATTTTTGGCTTGGCACAAGGGGCGTGGGTGATGGCCCTGGCCGCCTTCGTAGTCAAATACCAGGGCCCTAACTTTGGCTTCAGCTACCAAGCTGAGCAGTATCTGTTGGCCTTGCCGTTGGCGGTGGCGGCTTTTGTGGTTTGCCGCTGGGTTGAGCGCTACTATGCCCGCAACTCCTCGCTGGGGGCGGTGGTAGCCGGGGTGTTTTTGCTAGGCGGCTCCCTGGTGCTGCTGTGGCTGCAAAAGTACTTCACCCTGGGACTGATCTCATTTGTTTGTGCCATGCTGCTATTTGGTGGGGCCATGGGTATGCGCCGTGCTCGCCGTGCTGGGCGACGTGAGGCGGTTTACGCCCAGCAAATGGCCAAGCTGGACCAGCAGCCCGGCCAGGTGCCGCTGCCGCCGCCTTCGCGTAAATCTGACCACGTGCTTTCGCTGGTAATCACCCCTTTACTGACGGTTTTTGCGCTGGTAGCTACTGGTTTTAGCTCCGGGGTGGTTGCTGGCGCGGATGTTTTCGCTGCCAACGCCCACACTTTCAGCCACGGCAAGGTGCTGTTTGCGCTGGTAGCTGGGGCACTGTTGCTGCTGAGTGTGGGGGCCTTAAGCGGCAACTCCACCGCCGGTACGGCCGCCACTGCGGGCACAATTTTCGCTTTCTACCTGGTGCTATGTGCAGGAATTTTGCTGGGTATCAAGCACCCGCTGTTCACTGACCCGGCCAGCTATATCGTCATTGATCCGGTGGTGTGGATTTTCTTGGCGGCAGTGATGTCACCTCTGGCGCGCGGCTCGCACTGGGCCCGCCAGGCTGGACGCACCCAAATGGCCGCGCAGTTAGCTGCGGAAACTAATAAAGCAGCTGCTTAATCCATTAATCGAGACCTAAATATTTTTAGCAAAAACATTATTTTAGACACATATTCAGGCGATTCGCGCAGTTTTGCGGCGTGCCTGGTAGTTAACGCAAAAAATAAGGGATACCTTTGCTTGCGCTATAGCTTTTGCCCAAGGAGACGCTGTGAGTACTAATCGGCCCAACGCAAGCATCTGGGACGACGACGAAGGCGAGGCCCAGCTGCGCCCTATGATGCGTAAAAATAATGCGTATCTTTTCGACGACGAACCTCCAGCTTCTTCACTTTCAGCTGCTAGTGCTGCCAGTGCCGCTGCTGCGGTAGCCGGTTACACCGCCAGTTCTGCCGCTGAGGCCAACGCCGCCTCGGCTTTGAGTGCTCCCAGTGCCTACTCGGTTGGTAGTGCCTCCTCAGCTTTGAGCGCCCGCTCTGCCGGTAGCGCCCACTCTGCCGCGAGCGCCTCCAGCGCCGCTGTACCCTCAGCTGCCTCTGCGGCTGCCCCTGAGGCCACTGACGCTGCGGTTTCTGCGCCCACCCCGGATTCAGCCGGTTCGGCCCCGCTCAGTGCGCGCTCTGGCGCTACTCCCGACGCCGCCCCTAGTGCTGCTTCTGCCCAGTCTGGTGCCCCTAGCGCCGCATCTGCTCTGGCTATGCCGCCCAGCCAGACCCCTAAATCCGCGCCCAGCGCGCCGGTTAACGGCCCGGTTTTGGGCACCACCCCTTCGGTGCATGTGCCCGCGAGCTCTTTGGCTAACAATGGTGTGCCAGCCATGCTGGCTAACACCCCGCAGGCTACTGGCCGTCGCTACACTAACGCTGAAAATGCCCACACTTCTGGCACTTTTGACTCTGCCGCCCGCCGCGCTACCGCCACCACGGCTGCCACCAGCGCCACTGCGTCTACCGGCGCTAGCGCATTAACTGCGGCCAGTGCGGCTGCCGCCTCGGTGACGGCTCAGTCTCCCGCTAGCGCCACCTCAGCTAACGCCCCGGAACTGGCCGACGCCGTCAAGCCGGCTGTTGCTGACGCCGGCGCCGCTAACCCTGGCTCTGGCGCGGTGCGTCGTCGTAGTCTGTTTACTGCCGTGCCTCAGCCTGTGCCTGTTGATGAAGATGGCGACGACGAAACTATCCAGGTGCCGGTGGTGCGCGAGGATCTGATTCCAGACTCATTCTCTGCTGCTAGCGCCGTATCAGCTAGCGCTGCCTCAGCTAGCGCCACTTCGGCTGCTGAGAGCGCTTCTGCCGCTGAAACTGTCTCTGCTGCGGAAACCACTTCGGCTGCGGAAACCAGCTCTAGCGTGAGCGCCGCTAGTGCCCCCTCTAGCCTAGAGCACAGCTCCGCTGCGACCTCCCCGGCCTCAGCTAGCGGCGACGTCGCCCCGGAAAGCGCCGCCCAGGCAGACCAGGCAGACCAGGAAGCTGTAGACAGCGTCCAGGAGCTAAATGACGCGCATGAAGTTGAGGCCACCGCTATCCCGCTGCCTACCGACTTTGATGCTCCCTCTGCTATCAGCATTCCTACCCCGCCGCACACGGTGAGCTCGGCTTTGTCGGCAGAGTCCACTTTCTCTATCGATTCTGCGGTTTCTGCCGCCTCTGCCGCCTCTAGCATGGGCATTACCCTACCGTCTGCGGCTACTCCAGCCCCAGCCGTGCCAGTCACCCCGGCACCAGCCGTCCCGGTCACCCCGGCTGCCGGCGCCACGGACACAGCCAGCAACGAGCTCAGCAAGACCACCCCAGCTGCAGATACACCCGAGCCGCCAGCTCCCCCGGCCCCTGAGCAGCCTGAAGCGACTAGCGTCGAGGCTGACTTTACTGACGATGAGGTGGTGGCCAGTGACCACACTGAAACCACCATCATGGACGCCGCCGACATGGAGCTTGAGGAGGTTGTTAAGCCAGTAGTTACCAGCACCTCCCCGGTAGGGGTTGAGCGCCTAGACCACCTGGCCACGGCAGACTCTGCGGATCTGGCCCCGGTGGCCCCCAGCCCCTCTAGCGCGATCTTCGCCTCCACCCGCACTGCTGCTTTCAGCGATTCGGCTAACCAGTCCGATGCGGACAATGAGGTTGACGACGACGTACTGCTAGCTGGCTCCACTGTGGTCGGTAAGCCCGCCTCACGCGCTGCCGCCCACTGGGGTGGCACTCTACTGGCGCTAGTGCTGTTCCCGATCGCCTGGTTCTTGATGCACACCGCCGCTAATGCCCTCACCGGCGCTTTGGCTGATGGCTGGCCTAAGGTTTTCTCCACCGCCGGCATCATTGAGCTAGGCATGGCGATAGTGCTGCTGATCGTGGTGATGGCGACGGCGACCCGTTCTTCCCTGGGCACCTTCGTCACCGGTATTACTACCTTACTGATTGGCTTGCCCTTTGTGGTGGTGCCTTCGATTACCAAGCAGTACCTGGGTGATTTCCTGGCCAATATGGCTTTGCAGTCGCGCTTTGGGCGGATCTTGTCTGAGGCTATTCTTCTCGACGGCGTCAGCGGCCGCCTGGTGATCATTGGCCTGTTCCTGATCATGCTGGGCGTGGTTTCGCACTCTACCCGTCGCGCTGGACGCCGCGAGCGCCTAGTGATGGATCGCGCTAACACCAAAAAGTAGCCTTTGGCTAAAAAGCAGCCTGGTTAGCTAACCCCAAAAAATAACCTGTTAGCAGGCAGCGTTGGCCCCCGGACTTAAGGTCCGGGGGCCAACTGCGTTTTGTGGGCGCCAGCGCGTTAGCGCCGTCTGAGGACCACCTGGTTAACGGCCAGCGGGCCGGTTAGAGTCCAGCCAGGGCACCGCCCGCGCAGCAGGGCATTAGCGCCACCGCGTAGCAAGCGTTAGCGCGCTAGCGGGTGATGGTGTGGTGGTGCTGTGTAGCACCAAAAATAGCCTCGTTGTCGTACTCAAAGTTGGTTGGGCTGATGGGTTTACCGGCAGCCATTTCGGCGCGCATATGGGCCACTACCGCATCCAAAGTGCCGAATTTAGCGGCCACTAGGCGCTGACGCTGGTAGCCCACCCCGTTGCGACTGATGTCATCCAAGATAGCCAGGTCATCTAGGCAGCCCAGGTCTGCAGCGGCAGGCTCTAGCTCTTTAAGCAGCAGCGGCAGGGTGTCGGTAATGAGTGCCTCGTCGCCGTGGATGTTTTCGATCAAAATCGCTTCCATACCGTAGCGGGCGGCACGCCACTTGTTTTCATCCAGGAACCAGGGCGAAATAGTTTCCAGGGTTTCACCCTTATCTAGGCGGCATGAGGCGGTTTCTACCAGGGCATGTACCAGGGCGGCAATGGCGCGCACCTCGGTTAAGTTAGTGGCGGCGTCGGCCACGCGCACCTCAATGGTGCCCAGGCGCGGCGAGGGGCGAATATCCCAGCGGATCTCGTCGAAGTGGTCGATCACGCCGGTTTTGAGCATGTCGTCGGTGTAGTGCTCCAGGTCCTGCCAACGCTCAAATAGGCGCGGCACACCCGCTGTGGGCAGCTGCTGGAACACCATGGCGCGGTTATCGCAGTAGGCAGTGTCTACACCCGCCCAGAACGGGGAGGAAGCGCTGAGGATCTGCATATGCGGCAGTTTGGTGGCCAGGTAGTTCAAGATCGGCATGACCTTGTCACGGTCCTCAATACCCACATGCACATGGGTGCCAAATAGCAGCATTTGCCGGCCCCAGAACTGGGTGCGGTTAACTAGCTCAGCGTAGCGGGCCGAGTCTGACACGCGCTGGAAAATCGGGTCAGCAAAGGGGTGTGAACCGGCGCTGGCCAGGTCGATGCGTAGCGGTTCTAGCACCGGGCGTAGCAGCTCGATGCCTTCTTGCAGGTCGGCGGCGCAGGCGGCCACGGAGAACTGTTTGCGCGAAACTAGCTCCACCGTGTTACGTAGCATCTCCCCATGCACCAGCGGGGTGTCGGGGTGGGCGCGGTGGAGCTGGTCAATTACCCAGTCACCGCATTGGCGTAGGTTTTCGTCGTCGCAGTCAATTAGCTGAAGCTCCCACTCCACGCCAATGCTGCTACGGTCCGACTTGGCAAAGTCGATGGCCATTTTTTCTCCTCTACGACGCCGCCCCTGCTTGAGGGCTTATATGGCGCCGTTTGTTTTGGGCCAGTCTAGGCGCAGCGCATGCTTAGGCGGTGCGCTGGTAGCGCTCAACGAAGCGGGTAATGAGCTGGTTAGCGCTGAGTACATCAGCACTGTCGCAACGCGCTATGACGGCGGCCTTCTGGTCGGCAGGGTAGTAGGTGTCCCCGTAGGTGTTGATGCGGATATGCATACCTTTACGGGTGATTTCGGGGTGGAACTGGGTGCCGTAAACGTTTTTACCCCAGCGCAGCATTTGCACGTGGCAAAAGTCCCCGGTGGCGAGAATGGAGGCCCCCTTGGGCAGTAGCCCTACAGCCTGTGAGTGGCCGGTGTAGGAGTAGAAAACTGGGCCTGCGTGGGCGGTAAGCGGGTCGCGGTGACCGTCGTCGGTAAGGCTGATACGGGGGGCCTGTAGGTCCTCCCCGAAGCCGTCTACCAGTTTGCCGCCGCTAGCTAGACTCAGCGCCTGCAAGCCAAAGCAGATACCCAGGGTGGGGAAGTCTTGGTCGATCAGACGCTTAGCTAGCGCACGTACACGCCGCTCTACGCGCTGATGCTCGGGGGATTTGTCCTCGCCGTGGAAGCCGAAGGGAGAACCCGTAATGATTACCCCGCTGTAGTCGCGTTGCAGGTTTAGGGTTTCCGGCTCACATGCATCGGTATCTAGTAGATCCATGATCTCTAGATCCTCATCACCTAGGCACCCGTACATTCGCAGCGTGTTTAACTCATCAGTGGCAATGTCTCCGGTGGGACGGCAAACAGCCACAAGGAATGGTAAACGCGCGGTTGCGGGTGCCGATTCAGTGTGCATACATTGCACGCTACCAGTAACCATCAGCAACGCACACTATGACAATGGTTAAAAACAAAACGTCCCAGGAGCTTTACTCCTGAGACGCAGTTTATGAGTCGGGGTGACAGGATTTGAACCTGCGGCCTCTTCGTCCCGAACGAAGCGCGCTACCAAGCTGCGCCACACCCCGTGGTGCCTGCCTATCATAGCGTGTTTAGCAACCTTAAAGCCAATTGCAACCCAAACTTGGGATGTGTAGCGCGTTACAAACAGCTATTTAGCGGGCGGTTAGGGTCAGCTTAGCGGGCTGTGAGGGTCAGCAGGGTGGCTTCAGGACGGCAGGCGGTGCGTACCGGCGTGAAGGGGCTAGTCCCCAAACCTGCCGATACGTGCAGGTAGGCCTGGCCATCCTCGCTAGCTGGGGCAGTGCCCTTGTGGATGGCTTTGAAGCTGGCAGGCCAGGTGCTTAGGCCGCTGGCCTGGGCTGGGGGTAGGTCGCAGTTTGACACTAGCGCCCCATAGCCGGGTAGGCACAGCTGGCCTCCATGGGTGTGTCCAGCCAAAATTAGCTGGGCGCCGTCGGTCACCATCTGGTCTAGCACGCGCTGGTAGGGGGCGTGGGTTACGCCAATTTTCACGACGGCGGCGCTACTGCCCCCCGCAGCATTCTCCCCCGCAGCTACAGGCTCCGGGAAGGCGTCGTCGTCGGCGTGAGCATCAGCCACACCCACTAGCTCGATGAGCTGACCGGCCGCTTCCACCGTGTCGCGGCAGTTATCCAGGTCTTTCCAGCCGCCAGCTAGCTGCATGTCACGTACTTCCTCCCAGGGCAGTACAGGCAAGTCAGCAACCGGATCATCATTGCTACGCGGATCGCGGCGCAGGTAGCGGGTGGGTGAACGGAAAACCGTGCCGTGACGGTCGTGATCACCGAGCACAAAGGCCCCGGGGAAGGCCAGTAGCGGCTCCAGGGCCTCACCTAGGGCGCTTACGCCCCCCAGGGTAGATAGATTGTCACCGGTGTTAATAACCAGGTCTGGCTCAACCTCTGCCAGAGCTCGCACCCACGCCACGCGAGCTTTGGTGGCGCCGGTTAGGTGCAGGTCGGCGATGTGCAGCAGTTTGATAGGCGCCGAGCCAGGAGCCAGTACGGGCACCTCAATGCGACGCAGCACCGGCCAGCGAGCCTCGATTAGGCTCCACCCTAGGGTCGCCACCCCCACGCCGCCGACAGTGCCGACGGCGCAGGCTAGTTGTTTAAGCGCACTCACTGGCCGTTCCCGCTGTTGCGACGGTCCTGGGGGGTGCCGGTGGAGTTGTCAGCACTCAAACCATTGTTGGTGGTGTTACCACCCTGGGAGTTGTTGTAGGTGCCGTTATTACCGGTGCCGTTATTGTAATTGTTGTTGTAGTTATTATTGTTGTTGTTACCGTTGTTATTGTTGTTATTGCCGTTGCGGTTATTGTTACCGGTGTTGCCCTGGGGGGTGGCCCCGGTGTTGCCGACGGCGCTGTTGCCACCCAGGCTGACCTGGTTGAACTGCTGAACTTCAGTGCCCGAAAGAGCCGAGTTCATGTAGTCGCGCCACAGCGGGACGGGCAGGTCAGAACCGTACATGGTGGAGTAGTAGCGACCACCAATAACCTGGCCGTCCATGTGGAAGTTACCCTCAGAGTGGCCTACCCACACGGCGGTGGACAGCTGCGGCACAAAGCCCACGAACCAGGCGTTATCCATCTTTTCGGTAGTACCGGTCTTACCTGCGCTAGGCCGGTTAAGGGCAGCCGCTGCGCCAGTACCGTTCCCCTTCATTACATAAGTCAGGGTCAATGCCACCTGATCTGCGTGAGTGGGGTCCATAACCTGACGGCAGGCAGTTGAGGGGACCTTGATCTCAGTGCCGTCATCCTTGGTTACCTTGGTGATGGCGGTGGGCGGGCAGTAGGTGCCGTGAGCCGCGAAGGTGGCGTAAACATTGGCCATGGTGATCGGAGCTACGTTCATGGTGCCCAGCACCATGGAGGGGTTGTGGTCGATTTCCCCGCCATCAACCGTGGTTATACCCAGATCCTTAGCCATAGCGGTGACCGCGCACAGGTCCATACGGCTAAGCATGTATACGTAGCTAACGTTTACCGACAGGGCAGTAGCGTTAATAACCGTGTGGTTAACGTTTTCTGAAGCATTAGCGTTATCCACGTTCCAGTTTTCAATGGCGAAACCCGGGTCACAGCTGGCGTGGAAGTCACCGGTAGTGAAGGTGTGGGGGGCACCGCCTAGCACCGTGTAGCCAGACATACCCCGTTGGTACCACTGGGCCAAAACAATCGGCTTGAAGGATGAACCAGGCTGGAAACCACCAGTGTTAGAGCCACCATGCTTAGAGTCGGCCGCGTAGGACAGCTTAGTGGCGGTGGGGTCATCATTGCTGGGCTCACCATAGTTGGTATTTTGCACCATGGTGATGATCTTGCCGGTGCCCGGCTCGATAGACACTAGTGCACCCTTAACGTTGGACTCATCCCCAGTGGGCAGCCAGTTAGCCATGGTGTCGTAAGCGGCCTGCTGCTTGGCCATATCCAAGGTGGTAGTGATCTGCAGACCACCGCGTAGCAGCACCTGACGGCGAGTAGCCTCATCCTTACCGTAGGCGTCGTTGGTGAGGATCTCACGCACCACGTATTCACAGAAGTAGGCGGCACTCTTGGCTACGCCGCTAGAGCCTGAACCACAGCCGCCGACGGCGTTGGTTACCTTCAGCATGGAGTCGATGCTCTGACTGGTGGCTTCCTTGTACTGCTGCTGAGTAATGAACTTTTCCTCAAGCATCTTCTGGAGCACCCAGTCACGGCGGGTCTTAGCCGCATCAGGATTGGTGATGGGGTCGTAGCGGGTAGGCCAGTTGGTCATACCGGCCAGCAGCGCAGATTCACCTATGCTCAGACTGTCGGCACTGTGAGAGAAGTAGTGACGGCTGGCAGCCTCAATACCGTAGGTAGAAGGACCGAAGGCGGCAATGTTGAGGTAACCCTCCAGGATCTGCGCTTTGGTGTAACGCTTTTCCAGTGTCAAAGCGTATTTAGCTTCACGCAGCTTACGAGCCGGGGTGGCGGCGCGAGCAGCCTCCACCGCCTCGGGGTCACTGGCCTGTAAACCAGCCTCAATTAGCACGTTCTTGACGTACTGCTGAGTCAAGGTAGAGGCACCCTGGGTGGAGCCACCAGCGGCGTTGGTGACTACTGCACGCAACATACCCGACAGGTCCACACCCTTGTGCTTGTAAAAACGCTTGTCCTCAACGGCCACGATAGCGTTTCGGGCGTTCTTAGAAATCTTGGCTAGCGGCACCACAATACGGTTTTCCGCATAGAACTGGGCGATGGTCTGCCCATCAGAGCCCTTCAGATAGGAGATCTGGGAGGGCTGAAGCACGTTGAAGTCGCTAGGCAGCTCATCAAACAGCTGCACTGAGGCATCTGTAAGAACTGAAGCCGCTCCCACGAAGGGCAGCGCAAAACCGGCGGCGAACACACCGCCACCAACGGCCAACATAAAGAATGAGAGCAGTGCGGCAAGTAGCTCCCGGGGAGAGGACAGGGAGACTCTCGAGCTAGCAGACTTCGACATAGTCCCTAGCCTACGTCATGGGGCAAGCAATGAGACAGAGCGGCTTGGTAACACTTCTGGCACGTAGGCCAAAATTTTTGTTAGGACTAATACCTTCTCTAGACCCATTTTTGTGCCGTTTTGGGAAATTTTGAAATAACGTGCAGCGAGAATTTGAATCCGCGGACAAACAGGCGTAGAGTCTGGGGTGAGCTGAGTAACAAAGAAGTGCTCGCCTGGACAAATGAAAGTAGTTCCAAAATGAATAACGAAATTCATTCCTGGACCCAATTGGCAGCGTGTGCCGGCATAGACACCACCCTGCTGTTTGGAAAGGGCGCCGAGCAAAGGCAAGCACGCGAGTTGTGCTACTCCTGCCCGGTGCGTTTGCAGTGCCTGGCTGAAGCTCTTAACGCCGACACCGATTTTGGAGTTTGGGGCGGTTTAACTGAACGCGAACGCCGCGCCCTGGCCCGCAACATGCCTCACATCACTGACTGGGCTGCCTGGCTCTCCAGCGACGACGCCCTGGCGGAGGAAATCCGCCAGTTACGTAAGCCCGCCCGCACCTCCCTACTGCGCCGCAAGCCCAACCTGAGCGAGAGCGTCTCGCACACCACCCCCACTCGCGCCGCAGCCTAAGATCAGACCACTTCAAAGCCCCCCACACCCACTCTTTCATCCCACTAACAGGTAGGGTGTAGCCATGACTACTTGGGAATACGCAACCGTGCCGCTAATCACGCACGCAACTAAGCAAATCTTGGACCAGTGGGGCGCCGACGGTTGGGAACTAGTCCAAATTGTTCCCGGCCCGGCAGGCACCGAAAACCTAATCGCCTACCTCAAGCGCCCCACCAACTAGTTAGCGCTAGCGCAGAAAACTAGTACAGATAAATCAGTGCCCGGTCGTAATTAATACGACCGGGCACTAAAGCTTATGGGCGCTATTTATGCGCGTTTATCAGCTTATGGGCGCTTATCAGCGGGCGCGGCGCTTGAGACGCTCGACGTCGATAAGGGTTACAGCGCGCCCCTCCAGGCGGATCCAACCACGAGAACTGAACTCAGCTAGAGACTTGTTGATGGTCTCACGCGAAGCTCCAACTAGCTGAGCTAGCTCTTCCTGGGTTAGGTCGTGGGGGACGTGGATGCCATCTTCAGTGGGTGCACCAAAGCGCTCAGCCAGATCCAACAGGGCTTTGGCTACACGTCCGGGAACATCGGAGAATACCAGATCAGCCAGGGCAATGTTGGTGAGGCGCAGACGTACCGCCAGGGCGCGCAGCATGTCCTTGGCTAGCGTGGGGTGGGAGTCAATGAAACCCATTAGCTGGTTGTGTTCTAAAGCCAGTAGCTCAGTGGTGGCCACAGCAGTAGCAGTAGCAGAGCGCGGGCCCGGATCAAATAGGGTTAGCTCGCCGACTATTTCGCCGGGGCCTAGGACCGCTAGTAGGTTCTCACGGCCGTCAACAGAGGTGTGACCTAGCTTCACCTTACCGGTGAGCAGGATGTATAGGCGGTCGCCGGAGTCACCTTCATTGAATAGAACTTCACCACGGCGCAGAGTTGTCTGCGACATCATGCCACGTAGCTCTTCTCGCTCCTCAGGCGACATACGCTCGAAGAGTGGGATGCGCGCAATGATGCTGTCTTCCATATTGCGTCTCCTCGTTTGGGGATCAGGTAGCCGTCAAAGGGCTGATTATTGACTAATTTACCACACCTGTGACGTGATCCACTAGCGATTTTGGGCATTTATACTCAGACTTACTCAGGGCTGAGGTGGTAACGTCTGTGCAGCTCAGTGCCATTTTTACTAGCTTTAGATGAATTTTTGTGACAGCTTGCCACAAAGTTGTCAGACCTATAACCGCCCACCCTATTTTGCGTCAGCTACCCTAAAGCGCACTTAACAGACATCTTTTTAGATCTATTTCCCCGCGCCAGCAGAGAATTTTCAGGCTTCCTCGGTTTAAGACACCAAGCATTTCACTGGTGAAATTGTAATGACCAGGCCCCCTCAAACTGCCCTTATCGGTTAACCTGGAGGGGTGCCTCAGGTTGAAACAAAAGCGAACTACCGCGCCCGCATGGCTCAGCGCCAAAGCGTCATTATCGGTACCTGTCTAGTTCTAATGGTTATTGCTACGGCCTTCGGTTTGGTCGTAGGCACTGGACTAGTCAAAGTGCCAGACCCCGGTTTCCAAGCCGTGCCCACCCCTACGCTAATTAAGCGCATCCCGGTGTGCCCCACTGCTCAGGCGGTTACCGGCGAGATCACCGACATTAGCGTCAATATCTATAACGGCACCAAGAAGGCCGGTTTGGCCGGTAGCGCCGAGACCAACTTGAAAGACACCGGTTTAACCGTACTTAGCACTGGTGACTGGGCTGAGGGCGCCTACGATGGCAATGTGCTGCTCACCGCCGGACCAGCGGGTATCACCAATGCTTACACCGTAGCCCAGGTGTTTAGCGGCACGGTAGTGGTCCAGCAGGACCCGCGCGCCTCTTCCTCAGACACCACTGTTAACGTAGTTTTGGGTGCCCAGTACAACCACGGCATCAAGTCTGCTGCGGAAATGGCTGCTATTAAGTCCGGCTCGCCCATTACTGCCCCCGCCGGTTGCTCTCAGCCCACTGCGGCCGCCTCCGAGGGCAAGAAGTGACCTTTTTTGCTTGCGCTTATATTCACCTTCTTACAGCTAGGGGTTGTTAGCGCATTAACCTACTTCAAGCTGGCAGCATGGGCCCGCGCTTATATAAAGGCTGTGGGCGATGTTCCCCGTGAAGCTTGGTCCGCCAAAGACCTGCTGTTAGTAGCCGCTTTAACCAATCGAGGCATGGCGGTTAGCGTGCTACTAGGTGGGGCGCTTTTGGTGGGGGCTCTGTCACTACCTCAGGCGCTAACTGGCGCGGCTGCGACGTCGTCACTGCCCCTATCCGTGCCGGTACTAGCCGCCCTGATCCCTGCCGCCCTGGTGGACTGGCGCGTGCAGCATTTACCCACTCGTCTGCTTTTAGTTGCCGGCGCAGTGCTGCTTTTCGGGATGGTTTTAGCCTGGCTGGGACCGCAGCTATCGCTTACCGGTCTCGACGACGTCGTCACTCCCCTGCGCACTGGTGACTTACTGCGGGCTTTAGGCGGGGGCGTCCTGGTGTATATCGCTCTGGCTGCATTGAGTTTGCTGCCGCAGCTGTGGGGGCGAGCCCCGGGGATTGGCATGGGCGACGCGAATTTGTATGTGGTACTGGGGCCGCTGTTGGCTTTGCACGGCTGGAGCACCCTGCTAATGGGCTTGTATTTGGGTTTTTTCTTTGGTGGTCTGGTGGCACTGGCTTTGCTACTTAGCGGCAGGTTGAAACTTAAGGGACGTATCGCTTTTGGGCCTTGGTTGATGGCAGGGGCCGCAGCGGCCCTGGCGCTGAGTGTGTCCTAACTACTACTGCCACAGCATTAGCTTGCGGCGAAATTAGGTCTAGACTGGTGGTCTGGCAGCGCTCGGACGACGACGCTCGAACGCGCCAGACGCACGGGCTCTGCCGCATGGACCCCTTTTTCCATTGCGACAGGAGACAGTAAATGTCTAAGGCAGGTTTTTGGACCCTGCACGGTGACGGCCGCTCGGTAAAGCCGGGAGACGTCGTCGCCCCCCACGAACGTCTAACCTGGCCGCGCACCATCGGGATTGGTGTGCAGCACGTGGTAGCTATGTTCGGCGCTACCTTCCTGGTGCCGCTGCTCACCGGCTTCTCCCCTACTACTACTTTGTTCTTCTCCGGCCTGGGCACCTTGCTATTCCTGGGAATTACTGCCGGACGTTTGCCTTCCTATCTAGGTAGCTCTTTTGCCCTAATTGCCCCTATTGGCGCAGTTACTGGCTACAACGCTTCTAATGGCGGTTTGATTGACTCGCACAAGGCCTCCCTAGCTCAGGGAGGCATTATTGCGGTGGGTCTAACCCTGGCGGTTATTGGTCTGCTGGTGCACTTTGTGGGTGCCGGCTGGATCGACAAGCTGATGCCTCCGGTGGTTACCGGCGCGATTGTGTCCCTGATTGGTTTCAACCTGGCCCCCTCAGCCTGGAACAACGTTAAGCAGGCTCCTATCACCGCCACCGTCACTATTGTCTCTATCCTGCTGATCACGGTGCTGTTTAAGGGCATCATTGGGCGTCTGTCCATTTTGATTGGTGTGCTGATTGGTTACGCCACCGCCGTGGCCCTGGGTGAAGTTGACTTCTCCACTATCGACAAGGCCGCCATCGTGGGTCTACCCGCCTTCCACGCTCCCAGCTTTGACTTTAAGTACCTGGGGGTGTTTGTGCCCGTAGTGCTGGTGCTGGTGGCTGAGAACGTGGGTCACGTTAAGTCCGTGTCTGCTATGACTGGCGAGAACTTGGACAACATCACCGGTCGCGCCCTGTTTGCCGACGGCGTTTCCACCATGCTGGCCGGTAGCGGCGGTGGTTCTGGTACCACCACCTACGCCGAGAACATTGGTGTTATGGCCGCTACCCGCGTTTACTCCACTGCCGCCTATGTGGTGGCCGGCATTTCTGCCCTGGCGCTGAGCCTGCTACCTAAGTTCGGCGCGGTTATTGCCACCATTCCCGCTGGCGTGCTGGGCGGCGCCGCCACGGTCCTGTACGGCATGATCGGTATGCTGGGTGTGCGTATTTGGGTGCAGAACAAGGTTGACTTCTCTGACCCGGTAAACCTCAACACTGCGGCTGTGGCCATGGTTGTGGCTATCGCTGACTACACCTGGGTAGTGGGCGACATGTCCTTCTCCGGTATCGCCCTGGGCTCCTTCGGCGCCATCATCATCTATCACCTGATGCGCGCTATCTCGAAGCTGCGTGGCACCAACCTGGAAAGCCCCTCCCCTGCCTCAGCACCTGCCGGTGTGGAACTGGAAGGCCCGGCCTATTCCAAGCGCCACAAGCAGGCTCCTAAGGCTGACGAGCAGGAATAACTGACCGCTAGCTAATAGCACTAGGGTCACTTATGTTTCACGTGAAACATAAGTGACCCTACGTCTATCTGGGATAGTCAAAACGGCTGTGGCCAGCTAGGCCTACCTTGCGTGCCGGCACGCCTGCTTTGAGCTGTCAGCATGCACAGTTTGTGTGCCGGCACGCCCAGCTTCGAGGGGCAGCACGCCCAGTTTGTGTGCCGACAGATCCAACTTTGATAGTTGGCAGCTGGGTTGATGTTGCACAGCGTGGCCCAGCTGGGCACACTTAAGACATGAGCGTATCCGGCGTATTTACACACCAGCCCCCCAATAGTGATGCCGGCGCTAATCAAATCAGCCACCCGGGTCAGATTGTTCCCGATGATTTTGTGTTTCCAGGTACGCAAGAAGTAAATCCGCGTGAAGTATTTGCTTTTGCTGGTTATAACGCTCCGCAGCAAAAAACTCCAGCAATCTGCTTCATCGCCCTAGCCTCGCTACTACTATCCCCGATTCCCGGGGTAGTTCTCGTAACCATGGTTTTGGGGATTTTTGCGATCGTAGAATCTAAGCGGGCCGGTTATCGCGGCTGGGTAATCTCCTGGATCGCCACTATTATTTCCTGCCTGGTTTTTGCCCTTTACCTCCTGGCAAACGCTTAAACGGCGCTGCTAAGCCTAAGCCCCGCGGCACCATCGAGCCTAAGCCCCAGTACGCCGTCGGCCCCGATACCCAGGGCGCCGTCGAGGAACCCCGAGGGCACTGTCGAAAAACGCAGCCAGCCTAGAGATCCCCACGCTTTTGCAGGCGCTGCAAGGACAGGTAACCCAGCGGAATCGGGATCCAGAAGGTAACCAGACGGTAAACCAACACCGCAGACACAGCCACACCACTGGGCACCCCAGCAGTAACCAAACCACCGGTGAGAGCCAATTCCACCGGACCCAAACCACCAGGCGAAGGCACCACAGAACCAACCGTGTTAGAAGCCAGGTAAGTAATCGCCAGCACCGCGAAAGGCAGCGAATAGCCGAAGGCCCACAGTGAAGCCCCGAAAGACAAAATGTAGGCCAGCGACAAAATCACGGTACCCAACACGCCCACACCCATACGGGTGGGGTTGGAAGCCAACCACACCAGACGCGGCCACACCTGCTTAACAGTGGGCTCAATATGCACCCAAATCCAGTTGCGCAGCTGCGGTACCGCCAAAGCCGCTGCAGCCACTAAAATCGCCACCACTACCGCAACCAGCACCCAGCCAGAAGGCAGCGACAGGCCCGAAGAGGTACCGGTGGTAGCCGCCAAAATACCCAGCAGCACCACAGTTACCGCAAACTGGGAAACCTGCACCAACGCCACGGTGGCCACACCCACCGCCGTCGGCACCCCCTTACGGTTAAGGAAACGCAAATTCATGGCCGCCCCACCCACACCAGCCGGAGCCACCAGCGCCACCACAGAAGACGCAAAATGCACCTCGGTAGCCCGAATCAAACCCAGCTTGTTGGGGGTGAAAGCCACCAGCGTCATACCGGCGCCCACATAGGTGGCCAGTGAGAACACCAGGGCCGCCAAGAACCACCAGAAATTAGCTTGCTCAACCGCCGCAGAAATCTGGGTGAAGTTCATCTGGCCCAGCACCGTCCACAGCGCCACCACACCCACAATCGCCATGAAAATAGTGCGTGCAGAGAAACGGTTAATCTTGGCAGGTTCAGCCTGGGCCGTGGGCACCAGCGCCACCAGTGCGTCACGCAGCTCCTGCAAAATCTTGCCGCGTCGGCCCATGGCGGCGCGGGTAGAGCGTGGCAGCACCACCTTTTGCAGCATCGGCGCGATAGAAGCTACCTGATCGCGGTCTAGCACCCGCGAGGCGGATGCAATAGCGCGCTCCACTCCCACATTTAGGGCCACCAAGGCCAGGGTTTGGGCTAGGTCCATGCGGCGTGAAAGCTCAGAGGAAGCCAGCTCGCCGTCATCCCAGTCGGTTAGCCAAATGTGGTCACTGGCGTCCACCAGCACGCTTTGGTCGCTGATGGCGCGGTGGGCCAGACCAACCGTGTGAGCGCGACGCAGCTGGGTCCACAAATCCAGCAAGGTCTCGTCAGAGATTTGGTCGCCTAGCTGGCCAAATGAGCGCGGGGAGGCAATATGCTCGGTGACCAGCAGCATTGATTCTTCTGCCTCGGCTACGCCCAGAATTTGCGGAGAGCGCACGGCCCGACTGCGCGCCATCTGGTTCATCATCACCGTGTTTTCTGCGCCGGCGCGTACCGAATAGTTTTTCGCTGGGGCCAGGCCGCGCGTGCGTAGGGTGTCCCAGGCGGTGGATAGGAAGCCCACCACGTGCGTGTCAGTGTCCATTACGCTCAGGTCATAGCGTTTGCCATCTTTATCCCACACGGCGTAGATACGGTGAATGTCTTCGCTTTGGGATTGCCACAGTTCTTCGGCTAGCTCCAGCTCGTGGGCGCAGTTGTAGTCAGGTAAGAGGGTGAGTTTTTCATCATTGCCGGCTGGGGCCAGGGTTTGGGGGGTTTCAGTTTCGACGACGGCGCCGTCGTCTTGGGTGGAAACGATCGGGTTTTCACGTACTTTCTCGGTGTAACCAAGCTGGGAGTCGGTACGTACCTGCCAGGCTTGCAGGGGGGCTTGGCACGGGTTTAGACGCACCACCTTGACAGCGTCCACACCGCAGCGGCGCAGGCCGCGCGCCAGAGCCACCCCAGTGGCGTTTTCGCTGGCCACACCCATAATGTAAAGCACTAAGTAGCTGGCGATAAGACCCAACAGCACTGAGGCCACCGCTGCCAGCAGGGTAATAGCTGAGCGCAGCACCGAAACACCCACCACAATTCCCAGCAGCCACCAGGAAGTTTTTACCAGCTTGGATTGGTGTTTACCGGAAGCCAAAATAACTGCAGCCAAGGCAGCATAGGTGGGTGAGAGAATCTCGTAGGTGTTTAGGTTGCGGTAGGAGATCATGCCGTTGTGCACCTGGTTAAACACCGGCAGCTGCAACAGGTATGTGAACAGTGCAGATAGCAGATAAGCACTGATTAGGGCGATTAGGGCTTGGCCTGAGCGCCACCAGTCCTTATGCAGCAAAGCGCGCCCCATCAACGCTAGGGGCAGAGCTAAAGTGACGATACCTTCAAAGGCTTGCAGCGGGAACACCAGCACCCGGCGCAGCAGCTGGGAAAAGACGGTCTGTACGTCATAAATGACAGCGGTGGTGGTTGCCTGGGCGAACACAGCCAGTAGAAAAACCGTTACTAGACCTAGCGCGCAGACACCGGCAAATAGTAGGTCGCGGGTGCGGTGTTCGCGCCGCTCTAGGGTGTCAACCAAGGTTAGGGTGCTGGTTTCCACCAAAGTTGGCTGTGGTTCCGCCTGGGAGGTGGTGCCTACTCGGGGAAAACCAACTGGGCGGGCCGAGTTGGCAGCCTCAGCTGGGGCGCTGGGTTTTTCGACGGCGGTAGCTACCCGGCTATCCGGGGTGGCGGCGGGGCTACCGGCCGCAGATTGATCTGGCGCTTGGGTCATGGGGCTAGTCTATGAAACTGGGCCTTATATCCCCACATATCCCCCGCTAAATAGCGAAGCTCATTAGGGATATTTTATTTTGTCCGCTGCACCTTCCAAGACACTATCTAGTGTGCATAACAAAGCGCGCACCCGGGCTAGCAGCCCAAAGTGCGCGCTTTAATTCGAAGTAGCCAGACTATTCTATGTCACTTCACACTGTCAGATCACTTCACGCGGCGCAGGCGCAGCGAGTTAGACACTACGATCACGCTGCTCATGGCCATAGTGGCCCCGGCGATCATGGGGTTGAGCAAACCCGCCATGGCCAGCGGAATTGCGGCCACGTTATAGGCGAAAGCCCAGAACAGGTTCTGCTTAATGATGCGCAGCGTAGCGCGCGAAACCTTGATAGCAGCCACAACTGCCTCCAGGTCGGCACGCACTAGCGTGATGTCGGCGGCCTCAATGGCCACATCTGAGCCGGTGCCCATGGCCATACCCAAACCGGCAGCGCCCGCCTGGGCTAGAGCGGCGGCGTCGTTAACACCGTCACCCACCATGGCCACATTAGCCCCCTCACCTTGCAGGCGAGCCACCACGTCGCGTTTATCCTCGGGCAGTACCTGGGCGATTACGTCATCAATACCCACCTGGGCGGCGATGAACTTGGCGGCGCGCTCATTGTCACCGGTGAGCAGGATGGGACGCAGCCCCATAGTTTTGAGCTCACTGATGGCTTTGGCGGTGGTGGGTTTGGGCTCGTCGCGCACAGCTAGGGCGGCACGCAGGCGCAATGATTTTGGATCCGGCCCTGAGGCCACTAGCACCACGGTGGCGCCGGTGTCTTCCAGGGCGCGTACCTGGGCTTCAGCCTGCTCAAGGCTTACGCCCTGCTGGCTCAGCCAGGTGGCTTTACCGACGACGGCGTAAGTGGCCTGGCCTGCTGCGTGGGCTACCGTGGCGCTGACCCCGCGACCAGCATGGTTAGTGAACTCGCTGATCTGGGGCGCCTGGACGCCGTCTAGTTGTGTGCCCGCCACAATAGCGCGGGCTACTGGGTGTTCAGAGGGAATCTCTAGCGCCTGGGCCAGGGCCAAGGTTTGCAGCTGGGCGGGGCTTAGGGCGACGCCCTCCCCCAAGTCCACAACCGTGGCGCCGTCGCTAGCAGCACCAGCCTGAGCACCAGCGCCGCCAGCGTCACTTACGGCGGCGTCGTCGAAAAATACCGCCTGAGCCAGGTGCATTACCCCCGTGGTGACCGTACCGGTCTTATCCAGCACCACCGTGTCAATGCGGCGGGTAGATTCAAGCACCTCCGGGCCACGAATAACCACACCCAACTGGGCGGCGCGGCCAGTACCCACCAGCAGGGCGGTAGGCGTAGCCAAACCCAAAGCGCAGGGGCAGGCAATTACCAGCACCGCCACTGCCGCTGTAATCGCGGCCTGGGCATTATGACCGGTAGCCAGCCACCCTAGGAAAGTTAAAGCAGCCAGAGCTAAAACCGTGGGCACAAACACCGAACTGACCCGGTCAGCCAGGCGCTGCACCGGCGCCTTTGCAGCCTGGGCGGCAGTAACCACCTGGGCAATACGCGACAATGTGGTGCCCGCACCCACCCGGGTAGCGCGCACAATAAGCGTGCCCGAAGTATTCACGGTGGCGCCGGTAACCTCATCACCTGCACTTACATCCACCGGCAAAGATTCACCGGTCAGCAAGGAAGCATCAATGGCGCTGTGGCCCTCAACCACCACGCCGTCAGTGGCAATTTTTTCGCCCGGACGCACCCGGAAACGATCGCCCACCTGCAGGCGGTCAATCGGAATTTCCGTAACCGAGCCGTCAGCGTTAACCCGCGCAGCAGTTTTGGCGCCCAGCTGCAAAAGCTTACGCAGCGAGTCACCCGAGCGGTGACGCACCCGCGCCTCCGCCAAACGCCCCGTGAGCAGGAAAGTCACGATCCAGGCGGCAGACTCAAAATACATGTGGGCATGCTCGCTTTGGGCGCGCGGAATGAACTCCATGCTCATGCGCATACCCAGCATGCCGGCGCCCCCAAAAATCAGCGCCCACAGGCTCCACAAGGTGGCGGTAATAACCCCCAGGGAAACCAGGGTGTCCATGGTGGTGGAGCCGTGGCGCAGGTTAGTGAAAGCAGCCTTGTGGAAAGGCCAAGCACACCAAGTCACCACCGGCAGGGCCAGTGCGGCCACAACCCACTGCCAGCCATAGAACTGGGCGGCACTGACCATGGAGATCACCATCAGTGGCACTGATAGCGTGGCCGCCACGATCAGGCGACGGCGCAGGTCAGCGGCGTGGGCCAGGTGGCGGGCTTCCTGCTTGCGCATAGCCTCGACGGCGCCGTCCTCCACCTTAGTCACGGTGGCGCTGTAACCAGCTTTTTCCACCACGGCCACCAGCTGCTGCGGGTCTACTGGGGCGCTTAGCTCAACGTGGGCTGATTCTGTAGCCAGGTTAACTGAAGCGTTAACGCCGGCCACTTTGTTCAGTTTTTTCTCCACGCGCGCCACGCAGGAGGCACACGTCATCCCACCCACGCTCAAATCTACGCTGCCATGATTGGCGCTAGTTGAGGTGGTTTCTTGGATATCAGTCATTATTTAAGGCTCCGCCTCACTCGTCGCGTTCGATGGCTTCCAGGGTGTAGTTGCCGGCTTCGTCGACGGCGTCGGCCAGGGCCTGGTCGTCTAGGTGCACGTCAGAAACCACCATTACGTCAGAGACGCCACCCTTGTTCAGGATTACTGAAACGTTCTTGACACCCTCAACCTCTTCTAGCTCTTCACTCACGTGACGCACGCAGTTAGAGCAGGTCAGGCCTGAAACCTTGAGGACGGTGGTGCGGTCGATGTTTTCAGCCATTTTCTTCTCCTAAATGTGTTACCTACCCAGCCACAACGCAGCTGGCAGCTATAAATATGGGCTAGCCTGCCAGGAAACAGCTTTAAAACTGTCCCCCCAAGCACGACTAGCCCAACCGGGATATGCCCCTAATTATTCCTAGTTAATCCTCTAGGTGGCGCACCAAACTTTCAGCCAAGCCCACGTAGGTACCCGGGGTTAGCGCCAGCAGGCGAGCTTCGACGTCGGCAGGCATACCCAACCCAGCGATAAAGTCACGCATAGCCTGGCCGGTAACCCGCTTGCCACGGGTCAGTTCCTTCAGGCGCTCGTAGGGGTCAGCCATGCCGGTGGCGCCAGCGACGGCGGCCGCGCGCATAGCCTGCTGCACCGGTTCGCCCAGCACCTCCCAGGTGGCGTCTAGGTCTTCAGCCAGGCGGCGCTCATCCACATCCAGGCCGCCCAGCCCCCCGCGCACATTAGAGATAGCCAGCAACGAGTGGCCCAGGGCCACACCCACATTGCGCTGGGTGGTGGAGTCAGTCAGGTCGCGTTGCAGGCGGCTGGTTACCAGGGTGGCCGCTAGAGAATCTAGTAGCGCACAGGAAATCTCAAAGTTGGCTTCACCGTTTTCGAAACGAATCGGGTTTACCTTGTGCGGCATGGTGGAGGAACCTGTGGAGCCCTGGGCGCTTAGACGCTGGTGGAAGTAGCCCAAAGAAATGTAGGTCCACACGTCGGTGGCCAGGTTGTGGGCAATACGGTTGTAGCGGGCCACGTCGCTGTACAGCTCAGCCTGCCAGTCATGGGATTCAATCTGGGTGGTTAGCGGGTTCCAGATCAGGCCCAGGTGCTCCACGAAACCGCGCGAAACAGCCTCCCAGTCAGCTCCCGGCACGGAAACCACGTGAGCGCCGTAGGTGCCGGTGGCGCCGTTGATCTTACCCAGGTATTCGGTGCCCTCAATGCGGCGCAGCTGGCGGCCCAGGCGCCAAGCCAATACGGCCAGTTCCTTACCAAAAGTGGAAGGGGTGGCCGGCTGACCGTGGGTGCGGCACAGCATGGGCACAGCCTTGTACTGGCGAGCCATTTCGCTGAGGTCATCCACCAGGCCCTGGGCGGCCGGCAGCCACACCTGCTTGATAGCTGAGCGGATGGTTAGGGCGTAGGCCAGGTTGTTGATGTCTTCACTGGTGCAGAAAATGTGCACAATCTCGTGCACCTGGGGCAGCACCGTGTCTTGACCCAGCACCTGGGGGGCGGCGTCTAGGCGACGCTTAAGCAGGTACTCCACAGCTTTCACGTCGTGGCGGGTGACTGCCTCAATTTCAGCCAGTTCATCAATTTCTGCGCGGCCAAAGCTGGACACAATACCGCGCAGGTACTGCTTCTCAGCGGCAGAGAACTTAGGGGCGCCCGGCAAAACCTCGTTATCAGTGAGGTAAATCAGCCATTCAACTTCCACATGCACGCGAGCGCGGTTCAAAGCAGCTTCAGACAGGTGGTCTACCAGCGGCGAGGCGGCGGCGCGGTAGCGTCCGTCCAACACCCCCAGAGCCAGTGGCGGGTTTACCTCAGCTAGGTTTACACGGGATAGGGGCAGGTCAGCAGTCTCAGCACAACTCATGCGCTAATTGTCTCAGCTGACCTGCCCCCAACACCAGAGGCCCGGTTTAACGTGGTTTTAGGCCACTTTTTCGCCGGGCTGGCGGCTTAGGCGCGGGCGCGTAACGGATGCGCCGTCGGTTTTAGCGACGGTGCAGGTAGTCGCGTAGTTTGCCAGAGCGCAGCGCCCCACCGGCGGCCACTAGCCCCCCGGCTACCAGCACTAATCCTCCGGCCACACCGGTAACCGCCAGCGAGCCGTGGTGCGAGGTGCCGCTGTTACCGGCGAAAGCTACCTTCCCTGAACCCTTCGAGGAGGGTAGCGGTGAGGGCTTCAGCGCCGCCCTGCCGGTAGGCATGGGGCTGGCGCTAGGCATGGGGCTGGCGCTGGGCACAGCGCTAGCCGTGGGCACAGCGCTAGCCGTGGGCGCGGCGGTGGGGCTGGGTGCAGTGGTGGGCACAGCAGTAGGCGCAGCGGTCGGCGTGGCAGTGGGCGACGCCGTCGGGGCCGGGGTGGGGCTCTGCGTAGGCTGCTCGGTGGGCTGCGGGGTGGGAGCGGCCGGCAGCATCCGGCGCTTACCTAGGTTCTGGTCGAAGCGAGTTACCGGGTAGGTGACCTGACTGTCGCCCTGGGTGTAGGTCAGCGTCAGCGTGGCATCCAGGTAGCCCTGCTTAGCTTCCTGCTCACTTACCACATAGCCGCTGGTTGAGCACCACATGGTCGTGCCGGGCGCAATGTCGCCGCTGCAAGATTCAATTTCGGTGCCCTTGGGGCCCTTGGCGCTGTCAATGTGCAGGGTCTCACTGGTGTTGTTGACGATGCTCCAGTGGAAGGGCAGCTTTTCGCCAGCCTGGTAGGGCTTAGCCACGATGTCGCGGGTGTAGTCGCTGCGCTCGCCGGCCACGGTCAGTGCGATCAGCTCAGGGGTGGTGAGTTTGAGCTCCACCGAGCCGCGCAGGGTGTACTGGCCTGCCTCCAAGGTGGCATCCACATTGTAGGTGTCAGCCACAATGTCCTTGGTGGCGGTGACCTTGACGTTTACGGTGGCAGACTCGCCAGGCTTTAGCGCCGGGGTGGCTACCAGCTCGCTGCTGACGTTTTCGGGCAGGCCGGTTAGGCGCATGGAGCCAGCCGGCAGGGCGACGTCGTCGTCATTGCGGATAGTGACGCTTACGCTGGTACTTTCCCCGGCCCCCAAGCTGACGCTAGCGGGAGCGAAGTTGGCGCAGAACGGCTTTAGCCACTCGCGCCCAAAGGTGCCTACGCGGATTTCCTTGTCGGTTTTGGTTTCATAGGCGACGGCGAAAGTGCCGTCTTTCAGGGCGGTCACCGAGGAGTAGGCGTGCGGGCCGTAGTGGTAGACGCGGCTAACGGGCCAGGTGGCGCCGTTGTCGCAGGAGTAGCGCACGTTACCGGTTATGCGGTTGATCCACTGGCCTTTACGGTCAACATCTATCTGCCAGTTGTAGGGGCTGTTGTTGGCGTTGGTGAACAGCAGCTCCTTGGCGGCCTTGCCGCTGGTGGCCTGGGGGTTCATACGGGTAATGCCGGCGTTTACTTCCGGGTCTACCAGGGCAGTGTCGAGGTACTGGTTCTTCCAGTTGACGCCGCCGTCGTCAGAAATAGCGATCAGGCGCCCCACCCCGTCACCCCAGTTGCGTGAATTGAGCATGAGGCGGCCATCGCTTAACTCAACCACCTTGTTCTCGTTGAAGCTGTTGCCGATGCGGTTACCGGCCTGCCAGGTGGCGCCGTGGTCGTCAGAGTAAACCGAGTAGGCGTAACCGTTGTGGGCTGAGTCAGTGCCGATGTATTGCTGCACCAGGCGCCCGGCGTATTTGCCGTGCTTGATTTGAATGCCGTTACCGGAGGTGGCGAAGGTGCCGGTGATGCCCTTGGGTTTAACCACATTAGTGATCAGGCGGTGGGTCCAGGTTTTGCCGTTGTCGGTGGAGGTGGAAACCTCGGCGCTCATAACGTTGCGGGCGGCGTCGTCATCAGAGTCAACGGACTGGAAGAAACCCGCATCCTTAGAGTAGACATGGAAGTTGAACAAAATATTCTTTTCCGCGTCATACACATATGAGGGGTCTGAATAGCCCTGCTTTTGGGCGCCGGGAACGCCCGCGTGGATGACGGTTTGTTCACCCCAAGTACGCCCGCCATCGGTGGAGCGGCGCTGCAAAATGGAGTTGGGGTTGGGGGCGTCCTTCAGGCTGGGGCGTCCGTCGTAGGAAACTACTAGATCACCGTTGTTTAGCTGCACGATTGAGGGGATGCGGTAAACCGGGAATTTACCGTCACCACCATTGGCAACTGCTTGCGAGGTGAAATCCTGGCCAGATTCGGTGGCAGTTACGCCAGGGGTTAAAACTACACCGGTAAACGATAAGGTCAGCGCAGCCAGTGCGGCTGCGGTTTTAGCGTGGACACCCTTTGGGGACACGGGAACTCCTTCATTGGCGCTCAGGGGAGCTAGTGCGGGTCTGCGCACATCGCTGTTGCGATTGTAAGCTTAACTGCGCGAAATTGTTACATAATGTGACTTTTTCGTTAGCTTTTGCGTCAGTTTCGCTCTTGGGTGGCGGTGACGGTGGCTTTTTTCTTGGGGTGACGGCGGCTTCTTGCGCGGGGCCGACGGCGCACGGACCTGGGCGGCGCACAGGTTACGGCCCACAGACCAAGGCCGACGACGTACGCCCCAGGACCGACAGCGCTCGCGGCTGTGGGGTCGGGGCCGCACACTCTGGGCCGCACGTTAAGACCAAGCCGGCGCCGCCGTCATCATGGCCGTAAAGCGAGGCAGCGCCGTCGAGCCCAAAGCACACCAAAGCACGCACAACCCACCCTTAGCTGAGCGCGTGCGCCGCGCCAAAAGCGCACAAGCTTGTTAGGCCTAAAAGCAGCTTGGCAAAATATAGGCGTGGCTGTAGCTATACCTTCTTCTGCGCGGGCGCTACTTGAGCACCTGCCACCTAAGGTGGCCACCCGCATCAGTGAGACTGTGGCTATCGCCAACCTAATTCGCTTAATTGCGCGTTTGGAGGCGGCGCGGGCCACCGTCCTACTAACGCTGACTTTTTTACTGGCCATAACCCTGGGCATTAACAACCACTCACTTTTACCCTTCCGGGTTGGGCCATTTTGCTCCCTAGCGTTATGCCTGATCAGCGCCTATTGGGGCGGAAAAATCATTACTCAGCACACGCGCGTGGCCTACGACAACGGCACTGACGCCCTGGTTCGCACCGATGCCCTAACCCCCACCGCCTCAGCTGCAGCCGCCCAAACCGCCATGGAAATTTCGCAAATGCTAATTTCCGGGGTGCTGTTTGTAGGCGTAATGCTGGGCACGCTGCCTCACATGCAATTTCAAAAAGCCAGTTGGCTGGCTGTGGGCGTGGTGGTGATGGGCTCACTGACCTCCTCGCTCGCGCTGCTGTGGGCAGTGATTTGGCCGCACGCACCACGCCGCTGGATGCGGATAGCTAACGCGATTATCGGCACCTGGATTTGCGTGATGTGGTGGTCTGGGCCGCTGGCTGCACTCATGCACCACAAACCTGACATGCTGCTGGGCTGGCTTAACCAGTACAGTTTCTTTTCTGATGATCCCACCTGGCCGGTAGTCATTTACGGCTTTATGGCTGAAGGCATCTCCTATGTGGCCCTATATATGCTGCGTAAAAGTGCCGCCTGGAATAACCCTTCGGCAGCCCTGCGCCAAGCCATGGAGATCACCGGACCGCGCTGGGCTGGGCCGGGGGCCGTGGCCCTAACCCAGGAGGCGCAGCTATGGCCACAGCTGACCGTGGCGCAAACCTTTGAAACCCTTGACGGCCTGCGTGGTTTCACTGAGCCGCCGCCCCACCGCGAGCAGATGCTGCAAGCATGTAAAACTCTTTTGCCCCCTCCCGATAAATTTATTGACGAGTGCACCTTTAGCGAGCGTGAACTGGTGTTATTGGTGTGGGCGCTGAGCCAAGAGGCAGATCTGATTTTGATTCACCGCCATGAGAGTTATCAGCTTTTGCCGCGTTCTATACAGATTGTGTGCCGACAACTGGTTAAGCAGCGTATGGCTGAAGGGGTGCGTTTTGACTTCTCCCCCGCATACGACGACGACCTGCTGAGGCTAATCCGCTCGGGCCAGTAGTAATCTGCCAGATTCCCTAAAACTGCATCTACAGCCATACTGGCGCCACTGCGCTCGCTTTGTGCGAGTTACCTTTACGAGTTCTACTCACGAATTAATGCACCGGTGGGGAACTTTTTTACCCCAACAGCCTTATCCACAACCTAAAAGCGAAGCCTTGACCCGGCGTCTTAGCGTTTAGCCATGAGTAACTTGCATTACGTTAGGCAGCTGGCCCTAAGCGCTAAAAGCCAGGTGCCAGCCATTCCCAACCAGTGGCGTGGGAGCGCGGCGCAAGCCGCTGGTCAGTCTTTAGCGCAACTAAGCGCCGCCATAAACGTGCTGATCGGCGCCGTCGACAATGACATTCAGGCACTAAGCACCCCAAGCTAGGTCTAGTCATGGGCGACATTGTCTACGTTTCTGGGCCCGATAAGAATCTGCATGTGGATCCGCAGGTGCTGATGAGGCTTAAACGGCAGGTTATGAAAGTCCACTCACTGCTGGAACAAGCCAACAATGCCTATAAGGTGGCTCGCACAGAGCCCAATCCTGGGGTGCTGGAACTACCGCGTATGCCGCTACAGCCCCCGCCATTATTTCCTCAGCCTCCGCCCAAGCGGCTGCCCCCTGAGCTGGACGCAGCTACAACCAAGGCTTTAAAAACCTGCATCAGTCAGTGTGAAACTAACGCTGACGCCCTACAGGTGGGCTATAACCTCTACACCAATGCCGAGATTAAAGCACAGGGGCTGTGGAAATTAGAGGGACTCAAACGCGCCAATCCTGTCTCTATGGCTAAGCATTGGAGGAACAATTTTCTAAGTGAGGCTGCCGTGCGCGCCGAGATGCATAAATACGGCCTCGATAACCCCCAAACTCTGCAGAAAAAGCTTAAAGCGTTGGGAATAGATATTGATTTAGAGGACGCTAAAGCTATTTATCAGATAGTGGTATTGCTGGTTCGTAGTGGCTATGGGGGCTGGTTAATTAGTGAAGTACCTGCTCTAATTACTATTTATAAAGCTAGTCCCAGCCTTGGTGTATTTCTGCAGGCAGCTATGGTTTATGCTGGAGCTTTTCTGGGGCCTGAAGCTAAGCTCTGCCTATCCGGAGCAAAGGCGCAGCTAACCTATGGACTTGCTGGTGGCAATAAGATTTATTGGCGTGGTAAATGGGTTGACCCCAGAGAACTTAGCGATGTTGAGGCAACCAACTACTACTTGGCGTATCTAGCTGGCGGGAAAAAGAATTACCGACTCACTCTGATCAGCGACAGCCTGCGCATGGACATGCCCTCCCCCGCTATGGGGCCGCTCAGTTTCTCTTTTAAATCTGCTGTGGGCGCTGAGCTAGCTGCCGCCGTGTTGGCAGGTATAGCAAAAACTACTACCGGGGTAGGCCAGACCAGTCAGGTCAAGTTCAAGCCGCTAACAAGTAAATATGACGGCTCGGTGGCCGACACTATTAATTACTGCGATCACATAAATTCTTCTGATCCGCAAACTGGAGCTTTTTCTATCATTAAAACCACCTATTCTGATGGAACCTGCTCCTACCAGGTAATTTTGCCGGGCACACAACAGTGGACTGCAGGCAAGTCGAACCCTCAGGATCTACTAACTAACTTGCAGGCTAACGCCGGCGCTGGTGACGACTACTCGCAGCTGGTGATTGCCGCCATGACTAAGGCCGGCATTAAAAGCACTGATCCGGTATGCATTTACGGCCACTCCCAGGGTGGGATTGTGGCCACGAACCTAACCGCTAATGCGCAGGTGCGGGCACGTTTCAATATTGTGGCTACAGCTACCGCCGGTAGCCCTACCGGCAACAGCGTAATTCCGTCAGGTACACAGTATTTGAGCATGGAAAACGCCGACGATATTGTGCCCAGCCTGGATGGCAAAGCGCCGGTTAGCGCCACTAACCGCACCAATGTAGTCACTGTTCACCAAGGCAATGACCAGCATGATCAGCGTGTCTATGCGCGTTCAGCTAAGCAGTTACCTAATGAGCCGGGTGCGCAAACCTTTAATAGGGCTTGGAACCAGGATGCGGGTAAAACTGTGGTTTCGCGTGAACAGGCCACTTTCCAAATTAAACGCACCCCGGTAGCAGAGCCTGCCCCCAGGCCTTCACCGCAGCCAGCGCCCACCCCACGCCAGGCGGCACCAAGCCAGCCACAAGCACACACTCAGTCGCAGACGGCGCCAAGCCAGCCACAAGCAACTCCACCGCAGGCGGCCAGCCAACCAGGGCCGCAACCAAAGCCTTCGCCAAGTCCAGGCCCAAGTCCCAGCCCTGGCCCCAGCCCACAACTCAAGCCCTCGCCAAGCCCCAGCCCTGACCCCGCCCACAACCTAGCCCTGGCCCCAGCCCAAACAAGCCGACGCCACACTAAGGGCGGCGTCGGGCAATAAAGCATATTCAGCTATCGAAGCAGATTTAAGGCAGGAAAATGGCCAAAACCATCACGATACTGATGATGATTTCGCTGACCCCAACCACGCGGGGGCGAATCACCTTGGCGCGCTTGCGCACCCTCTGGCGCTGCATAAGTGGCAGCACTAGGGCACGCGCAGTTAGCACCACCCACAGGGCCAGGTTAGTCCAGCCAATCAGGCCGGCGCTGGCCGCATATGCCACCAGGGCTAGCCCCACCAGGTGGAAGCCAAAGCTAAGGCAGATCATGGTGGGCTTGCCACGGCCGCGAATCATGGCTTTTACGTAAGGTACGGTGCCCACAAAATAACCGCTGACCAGGGAGGTAACCAGCCAGGCCCAGTGCCAGCCGGTTAGGTTTTGAGGCCCCCCAAAGCTTTCTAGGGTGCTGGCGCCCTTCTCTACGCCTAGGAACCCGCCGGCTCCGCCAGTGGCGACGTCGTAGCTGACGGCGGTCATTAGCGTGGCCGCAAGCGTAGTGGTGACGCCGCTAAGCAATGAGCGCTCTTTACCTATGCGCACCTGCCACAGTGCCAGCGCCAGTAGCGGGGCGAAAACTGGGGCCCAGCGGAGCAGGTAGGGGGCGCTGATCAGGCTCGCCAACCCAGCCACAGCGCAGATAGCCGAATACCAGAGCATGGGCACCAGTAGCAGCAGACGCTTAGCTTCTGAGCGGGTGCGTAGCCACTGGGTCCAAGCCCAGAACGCAAAATAACCCAGCCAGAAAGCTGGCCAGATCAGGAGGTAATGCCATGACCAACCCCCAATAAATGCGCCCACTAGGGGCGGAATGATTAGCATCCCCCAGGCGCCATGCTGGTTAGGTACCCAGGCTCGGGTGCTGGGCCGACGCCTAATTTGCTCAGCGGTAGGGCGGCGTCCAGAGCGTTCTTGCGCACTCTGCTGTGCAGCAGCTGAGGCAGCGCCAATGGGCTGGCCGGTGGCTAGCAATACGTCATCTTCCGAGCCTGGCAGTGACTGTTGGAAGGGTACAGAGCTAATGGCCTCGTCAGCGGTGATGTCACTATCTGGGTCTTGATACTCCACCTTTGGCACGCTGGAGCTGGGGCGCGTTTGGCTAACTCCAGCTGACGCAGCTGGCAGCTTGGTACCCGCGTCAGGGCTGGCAGCGGAGGGTGCTGAAGACGTAGAGCTCATGGCTTTATTCTAGGGAAAAGCCTTAGATATTTAGCTGACACGGTGTAGCAGTCTGTTCGCGCTTGCCATAACTGGGATGTACATAACTGGGCCGCAAACAAACTGGGGCCTGGCTGACACGGTCACGCCGCAAGCAAAGTAACCCTAGAGCATAAACAAACTGGGGCCGGGCACTAATGCACCCGACCCCAGCTAGTTAAGCGAGATTAGTTGGCTAGCGCTGCGCTAACCACGCTCTTGGCTTCCTTCTGAACTTCCTTCAGGTGGTCTTCACCCAGGAAGGACTCGGCGTAAATCTTGTACACGTCCTCAGTGCCAGAGGGGCGGGCCGCGAACCAAGCATCCTTGGTGGTGACCTTCAGGCCGCCGATCGGCGCGTCGTTACCGGGGGCGCGCACCAGGCGCTGCTCGATGGGCTCGCCAGCTAGCTCGGTGGCGGTGACGTCCTCGGGAGAAAGCGCGGCCAGCTTGGCCTTTTCTTCCTTGGTGGCGGCAGCGTCAATACGGGCGTAAGCCGAAGCGCCGAAACGCTCTACCTGCTCAAGGTGTAGCTGCGAGGGGCTCTTGCCGGTGACGGCGATGATCTCGCTTGCCAGCAGGGCCAGGATGAGGCCGTCCTTATCGGTGGTCCACACGCCGCCGTCGAAACGCAGGAAGGAAGCTCCCGCGCTTTCCTCACCGCCGAAGCCCACAGAGCCGTCTAGCAGGCCGGGCACGAAGTGCTTGAAGCCTACGGGCACCTCCACTAGCTTGCGGCCGATGGATGCCACCACGCGGTCGATCAGGCTGGAGGAAACCAGGGTCTTACCTACGGCGCAGTTTTCACCCCAACCGGGACGGTGGGTGAACAGGTACTCGATGGCCACAGCCAGGAAGTGGTTGGGGTTCATCAGGCCGTCGGGGGTGACGATGCCGTGACGGTCAGAGTCGGCGTCGTTACCAGTGGCGACGTCGTAGGGGGTGGCGCCAGAAGCGTCGGGGGTCATGGCGTTACGTAGGGAGGCCATGGCGTAGGGCGAGGAGCAGTCCATGCGGATCTTGCCGTCCCAGTCCAGGGTCATGAAGGACCAGGCGGGGTCTACCTTGGGGTTGACCACGGTGAGGTTGAGGCCGTAGCGCTTGCCGATCTCAGCCCAGTACTCAACCGAGGCGCCACCTAGCGGGTCTGCACCGATGCGCACGCCGGCCTTGCGGATGGCCTCCATGTCAACCACGTTGGCTAGGTCAGCTACATACAGCTCACGGTAGTCGTGGCGGATTACCAGCTCGCTCTTGAGGGCCTCGTCGATGGGCACGCGCGGCACGTTGCGCCAGGCGCCGTCCACTAGTAGTTCGTTGGCGCGGTTGGCAATCCAGCCAGTGGCGTCAGAGCCGGCGGGGCCACCGGTGGGTGGGTTGTACTTGAAGCCACCGTCACGCGGGGGGTTGTGGCTGGGGGTGACGACAATACCGTCAGCCAGGCCAGGGCCGGAGGTGCGTACACCCTCGGGGGTGCCAGCGCCGTTAGCCACCAGGATGGAGTGAGAGACGGCGGGGGTGGGGGTGTAAGAGTCGCGAGAGTCGATAGCGACCTTCACGCCAGCACCTACCAGCACCTCGACGGCGGAGCGCCAGGCCGGTAGTGATAGGGCGTGAGTGTCGCGGCCCAGGTAGAGCACACCGTCGGTGCCCTGGGAGGCGCGGTACTCAACAATTGCGGCGGTGGTTGCCACAATGTGGGCTTCGTTGAAAGCAGTGTCTAGGGAGGAGCCACGGTGACCGGAGGTGCCGAAAACTACTCGCTGAGCGGGTACGGCAGGGTCCGGTACCAGGTCGTAGTAGGCCTGGCGAACTTCTTCGACATTGATGAGATCTTCAGGTAAGGCGGGTTGGCCAGCTCGTTCATGCATGTCTGTAGTGTGGCACAGCTTACCCGCAAAAATCACCCCATCACATGCAAATACTCACAAATACAGGCAAAATCATCCCTTCCCTATGATTTTTCCATGGGGTTTTACAGGCAACGGACGAAATGTCAGTTTTTGTGCGGCCCATACTGGCGCACCCACACTGCCACACATTGGCACACCCCACGCTGGCGCACCCACACTGCCACACATTGGCGCACCCCACCGGCGCCAGCACACCCCACACCGCCGCACACCCACGCCACCGTCGTCGCCACCCAAACAGAGCCACCCCAAACTAGGATGGACCTATAGGCACCAAGCCAATCTAGGAGGTCCCATGCCCACCGCAATTTCCACCCCTAACGCCCCCGCCGCCGTCGGCCCCTACTCTCAGGCCGTTTCCACTGGCGACGACGCCGGCGCCCAGGTTTTCATTTCCGGCCAGATTCCCCTGGTTCCGGCCACGGGACAGCTGGTCGAGGGCGACATCCAGGCTCAGGCACGCCAGAGCCTGACCAACATCGGCGAGATCCTAAAGGCTGCCGGCCTCAGCTTTGCTGACGTAGTTAAGACCACCGTGCTGCTGGCGGACATCAACGACTTTGTGGCGGTTAACGAGGTGTATGCCCAGTTCTTCACCGGTCCGGTACTGCCGGCGCGCGCTGCTTTCGGCGTGGCCGCACTACCCAAGGGCGCCCGTGTGGAGATTGAGGCCGTCGCGGTTCGCCCCTGATCAGTGCGTTTTTGGGGGGACTGCCGGAACTTCTCGACGCCGTCATAGCTGCCCGCAAAAACTCAACGGTCCGGTCGACTAATGTCTACCGGACCACTTTTATGCCCAAAGTCCCAAAATCCGCTAGACAGTTGAAAGTTAAACAACCTAGACTCAAGCTATCGCGGCACGGTCTTGCACCTAAGTTCCCAGCAGGCCGCCCACTCCCAAAGCCTTCTAGACACTGTCCAAATACTTAAAAGGAGCACATCATGACCAAGATCGGTATTGTCGTCGGTTCCGTCCGCGAGGGTCGCGTAGGTGACCAGATCGGCAACTGGATCCTGGAGCAGGCCCGCGCCGCCCACCCCGAGGCCGAGTTCACCGTAATTGACCTAAAGGACTACGACCTGCCCATGTTCGACGGCCCGGTTGCCCCCATGGTTCTGGGCGGCAAGTATGACAACGACGCCGTCGCCGCTTGGGCCAAGGCTCTAGACGAGCAGGACGGCTTCATCTTCGTAACCAGCGAGTACAACCACACCATCCCCGGCGCCTTCAAGAACGCCGTCGACTCCATCAGCCCCGAGCTAATCGGCAAGGCTGTGGCTTTCGTGGGTTACTCCTGGGACGGCGCCATCCGCGCTGTTGAGCAGTGGCGCACCCTATCCGCACAGTTCGACATGTACGACATTCGCGCCCAGCTAGCCCTGACCTTCCCCATGGACTTTGAGGGCACCGACACCTTCGCCCCCAACGAGCGCCGCACCGGCGAACTAGAGGCCCTGCTCTCCCGCCTGATCGAGGTAAGCGCCAAGCTCGCAGCCTGAGCGCCAAGCTCGCTGCCTGAGCGCCAAGCTCGCTGCCTGAGCACCAAGCTCGCGTCTGAGCCCGGCATCAATCTGAGCCCAGCATCCGCCCGAAAGCCGCGCTAGCTGCCTGAGCCCGGCACACTTCGCTCTAACGGCGCACCTCCCGCACCTCCCACCCGGCGTGGCTCGGCACACCCGGCCCGGCGCACCTCCCGCATGGCCCGGCATAACCCTGCCTTAACGGCATAACCCCACCCCAACCCTGTAGGGTTGACTTATGTCGAAAAAGAGTCAGCGCCGCGCCCGCGCCCAGGCCAAAAAGGCCGCCCAGGCCGTACAGTCCCCCGCCAAGCCCAAGAAGGTTGAATTCGTAGCCCGCCCCTTCGCCGGCCTTAAGAATGAAGCTGAACTGGTCGCCATGGCGCAGATCATCCCCGCCGCCACCATGACCGTTAAGCTCAACGACAGCGAGCACATTCCTGCCGCTCACCGTGGCGCCACGGTTGAGCTGGCCACCCTGCTGCCGGACCTAACCCAGGGTATGCGCCGCGCCGACGACTGCTACCTGGTTGCCATGCAGACCACCAAGCACTCCGGTGACGCCTCGCGCGACGTCGCCTACGCCCTGCTCAACACCCTGGAGCTAGAAAACAACACTGGCCTGCAGCTAAGCACCCTACCTGAGCCCGGCCCGCGCCTACAGGACCTGCTAGACGCCGACTTTGAGCCGGTTTTCCAGCTGCACGACTCTTTTGGTTTCTGGGCTGCTCCCGGCGAGCTCAGTGATGAGGAGCTAAACAACCTGGTCAACCAGTCTCGCGATGAGATTGTGGCCACCCGCCAGGTCCCAGGCGTGGAGCACGCCTTCTGGTGCCGCATGGGCGGTAAGGAATACGTGCGCTGGGTGCGTGAGGAGGATGAGGATGCCTTCTTCAACGCCCTGGCCAAGGTGCACGCCGCCCGCGAGTCTGAGCTTAGCGACGACGGCGCCTCCCTGGGTTCCTTCCTGGGTGCCTTCCGCGCTTACGGCATTGCCATCCCGGTGTGGCAGCTTGAGCCGGGCACTACCGCCGAGCAGCTAACCGCCCCCATGCAGGCGCTGGGTGCACGCCTTCAGGCCGCCCTGGCCGACGACGCCGCCCTGAACGCCGATGAGCGCCGCGCCAAGGCCGGCATCATTTCCCGCCAGGTGAACCTGTAAATCAGCGATTTTAAGGAAGCACCGTGACCCTCACCCCGGCACAAGAGGTCGCTCAAAAGCTTGCCCAGCTGGAGGCTCACTCGCAGGCACCAGCCGCTGACGCCGTCGCCGGCACCCCTGCGCACGACGACGCTCCTGCTGAGGCTGTCCCTACCGGCGCCGTCGCTGGCACCCCTGCGCACGACGACGCCAGCAGCCAGCCCGGCGTGCAAGCCCAGCAGCCAGGCGCTAACTGCTGCGCCGCCAGCGAGTATCTGCCTGACCGCGCTGTTGCCTACGTGGTTGACCAGCGCGTTCAGTATGCGGATTATTTCGGTAAGCTGCCGGTGGCGGTGATTATCCCGGCCTATAACGAGGCTGAACGCATCACCGCAACCGTACAGGCGGCCTTGGCGATTGCCGGGGTGGAGCGGGTCGTGGTGGTTGATGACGGTTCTACCGACGACACCGCCAAGATCGCTAAACGCGCTGGTGCGGAGGTCATTTCTAAGCCTCACAAGCGCGGCAAGGGCGCGGCCATGGGCTCGGGCGTGGCTTATTTGCGTAAGTCTGCCCAGCCGGGTGCGGACTATTTGCTGTTGTTTGTCGACGGCGACCTGGGCGCTAGTGCCTCGGCTTGCGAGGTGCTGATTGAGCCTGTGGCCAGCGGGCGTTGCTCTATGAGCATTGCGGTGCCACCAGCTTTTAAGGGGGCTGGTGGGCATGGTTTTGTGTTGGGCTCCGCCCGCAAGGCCATCAGTGAGGCTACCGGCTGGGAGCCGCAGGCTCCGCTTTCGGGGCAGCGTTGCATGAACAGTTTTGTGTTTGAAGCTTGCAAGAATCAGCTCTCTAGGGGCTGGGGCGTGGAAACCTGGTTGAGTGTGAAGGCACTTGAAGCTGGTTTCACTGTGTTAGAAGTGCCTTGTTCGATCACTCACCGCGTTAGTGTCAATAACTTGGCTGGGCGCTTGCACCGCCTGGAGCAGTTCCGTCAGGTTCGTAAAACTACGCGTAAACTGCGTCCAAGCCTTGTCAGCCGCCTTTTGAGTAAGCGCCGGAGCCAAGAAAACGTAAACCAGGCGGCAGCTTCACAAGCTCCCTTTGAGCCTTACCGTATGCTGCGGCCCACAGCCTAAAACATGCTGCACCCCACGGCTTAAAAGTAGCCTGAACAGGGCTTACTAAAGTAACGTGCCAGCCTCATGGCGCAGCCACTTTGAACCTACGTGGCTGCGCCATCGTTTTAGTGGTAGCTAGTTGTTTTCACTGAGGCCGCAATGAGGCTGCGCATCTTATAACGTCGCCTCCCGACGAGACCCCGCAGCCCCATCTCCACCACAGCTTCTGTTGGCACCACTCCCTGTTGCACCAAGTTTCTGCGGCAGTTCCAGGGACATCAGGCAGGCCAGGGGCACTAGCAGGAACAGGCTGTAGACCGCCATCGAAGCGCCCGAATCATTTAGGACCACTTCCAGCAACATCAAAGCAGTCACTGGGGCGAACGTCAAAACAACAATGCTAGATGTTTCCGACGCATGAATAGCGACATAGAACTTTACCCAAACCCAAGCAATTAATGCCATCACTATTAAGGCAACTAACATTTTCACAGCCACATAGTCAGATTCAGCTAAAAATGGCGCCATCAAAGCCATGAACCTATGGTCTATATCCGCAGCAAAAGCAGAAAGGTAATCAGGGCTCTCACCAGAACCACACCATTTAGTAAACGTCAGGATCGATAGCGAAATAAATAGAATTAAGCTTAAAACATAGATGTTAGACAAGCGTAAGCTGGGTTTAGACAGTTTCAAGACTAGTGCAGTCAACGCAACCCCAAAAACTACGGCTCCAGCAAAATTATCCCCTAAGCTCGGCAAAGCCGTAGCCACTATAAGTAATACCCCGATTCCCCCTATTGCCATCTGAGAAATGCGCAAGCTTAAACTGTGATCAAGTCGGTTAGCAAGGTAAACCAAGGCTACCAGAGCCCCCATACCCCCAAAAGCAAAACCGGCACCAGATAGCCCATGTAAATTAGTCGAATCGAGGGCAGCCATAGCAAAAGGACTATTCAAGATTAGATGACTACCACTGAGGCCATCACCCAGCCAAAAGAAAGCATTTAACACACAAACCATTACGAAGCCACTTGCGTAATTAGCGAATTTTATGGTTACTAGCTGCACCAAGCAAGTAATCGCTAAGCTTATACCTATAATAGCTACTACAAATGGAATATACACTAATTCTGCACTCTTAGCAGGATCTTCGTAATTACTGACAACATTGGCATAGTTGGCGCTTGCAGGGGTTGAATTCATCCTCCATGCATACCACCGAGTTATGCTAAGTAATATACATCCCAATGGCACACAAGCTGCAAAGACAAGTAGGTTGCGCTCAACCAGTGACCTTATGCCAGTTGTTTTGAACCCCTTTGGCGAAAACTCGAATTTAGCAACCCCACTTAACCACACCACAACCGGAACTAGTAGGAGAAATAGCATGGCCAGCACATTAAAGTTGGCAGCATCTTGTGAGACTTCAATTTTCTTTCCCTGCTCTATCAGAGAGTCAATTAAAGATAAACGTGCTTTAGGTACAGAAGCCTTGTACATCTCCCGATAACCTTCATTCCATAGATTTACTTGCCGGTCTTTAAAAGCCGATTTATCGACTCTACCAGGAGATTGCGGCAACGCCTTACCCACACTCCCTTCAGGAAGCCTGGCGCCATAGCGAGCCGCAACAGTAGGGGCTATATCAGTTAACCTAGTTAAATTACCGCTATAACCAAGCGAAGACCCTGAAAATATTTTATCGAACGCAGATCTATCTAGACTAGGAATTAGCGCGAGATTAAGTTTTTTATACTCACGACTTGAGGCATAATGGTCGCTACTAAGCGAGATAAGCATTACGTCAACATTGTCGCCATAATATGTTCGAAACAGACTAAGGTACCCGGCGCATTGATACCACTCTTTAGTCCTGGCATCAACAATCGTCACATCCGCCGGATAGTCTTCAAACCATCTATGTTTAGCGCCATAAGGCCAATATCCGCTGTAATAATCATAATCTGCATCGATTTGCCTAACCCTACAGCCAGCAGATTTTAAACTGCGCACCAATGTTGAAGTACGGATACTATAATCGCCGTTAATAAAATCGTTTTGCTTCCCTGATATTAGCGAGGCAAACAGATCTTCTTTACTGACTTTAGAGCTCGGAACAAATACATTCATCGGCTCAGCCGAATAACTTTCAATATATTTAGCCACCAAGCTGTCATCTTCTGAATATTTCCCATTTTCCGTAGGTTTATGATTTGCGATCGCGCTAATACTTTGCCAAGTTAGCTTGCTTGTAATCAGCATAATAAGAGGTTTAATTCTGGTAGTGGCTGTAGCTCCACAAGTATTTGTTACTTGCGAAGACTTATATTGCAACCCACTCCCTTTAATAGTCACAGCATTGGCTCCACTGGCTAGCACCAGTAGACACACAAGAATTACCGTAAAGAGTTTCGCCAGCGTTATTGCTATTCGGCTAGCTATGACACTGCCATCAACTACACCAAAGACACGTGTCTCGCCGTCGGTTTTAAACCGACGTAACCCAGCGCCTCCAGACAAGCCGCTCACCTGCATAAAACATGAACTGCGTAAACCTAAGCGATCGCTGCCAAACATGAAATCCAGCATAGCGCCCATTTGACGAGGCAGTTGACGATTCCCGAAGCAAATTACAAGTTTTTACTCAAGCACCAACACTTAGAGCTGCATGTGCCAGACAACAAAGCACCTGCCCAGATCACCGACAGTCAGCCAGCTACAGCAGTCTCTGTATCAGGTTTTGCCGGCAGTTCCAGGGACATCAGGCAGGCCAGGGGCACTAGCAGGAACAGGCTATAGACCGCCATCGAAGCGCCTGAATCATTGAGGGCCACTTCCAGCAACAGCAGCACAGTTAGGGTGTCTAGCTGCAACTGATATACCCCGGGTACACCCTGCCGGCGCGTGGCGCGATAAAGCCGCAACCACACCACCACCACAAGGCTCACCACCACTAGGGCCACAATAATCTTCACAATCATCAAGCCCATCTGGCCGTTGGAATCAATGAATGGGCCCACTAGGGCCTTAAATTTTTTGCCAATGGTAGCCAGGAAAGTGCCGTCTAATAGCTGCCCACCAAAACGGCCCAGGTGGGTGGAGTTTTCCCCACGCAGCAGCCATTCCAAAATTGCTACGCCCGAAAGTAAACCAGCAGAAATAAGGCCGAGAAGCACCAAAATACGTGGGCGCAGGCTGTGGCCGGATAGTTTCACTAGGGCCACGCCTAGTGTGGGAATTAGTGCCAGCGCCCCACCAAAGTCAGCGCCTAAGAAGGGGGCGGCGTCGACAATTACCAGCAATAAACCAACCCCGGAAACTGCCAGCAAACTGGCGCGTAGGCTATAGCGGGATTTGAGCCAATCGGCCCAGGCCAGCAGGGCGATCATGGCCCCTACCGCACCGAAAGCAAAAGCCGTATTGGACACCCCATAGAAACGCCCTGCCACCAGCGCGTTCATGGTTAAAGGACTGTTAAAAGTCAGGCGATTGCCGCTAATTCCATCGCCAAACCAAATTAAACCGTTTAATGCGGCGGCAACAATAAAGCTAGTAGAGCAGCTCGCAGATTTTCGGGTTAGCCAATTAATTAGCGCGGTTAGCACTAAAGCTATTAGTGTCGCACCAACAGTAGCAGTTACTACTTGCAGCGCAACAGTTTTGAAGGTATCTATATCCTGATCGACACCATTACCCATGGTGGAAGACCCGGTAATTATCACCGAATACCAGGGGACTAAATTAATTAGCAAATACCCTACAGGCAGCGTGGCAGCAAATACACTCAGACGTTGCAAGGAAAGGAATCGCTTGCTACTAAATTCTGCGCCTTTCGTGCTACAGAATCTACGTTCTAACATTTACGCCACCATAGCCACACTACAGCCAGAGTAAAAACAACTATAATTATAGTATTGTAAACCATCACCGCGCGGGAAGCATGAGCGTGGTTATTTTGGTTAATTAATGAGTTAATTAAATCCTGACGCGCAGAAGTAACTTTAGTTGTAGCGGAATTATCGGAGGAATTTTGCTCCTGCCCTAAACCGCCTACACGCTCACCAACGAACACAGGCTTATTAATGGTTTGTGGATTCTGTATCAAGGCTTGTCCAGAGGCACCTTCGGGTGATTTAGCGCCATAACGAGCTGCAATGGTTACAGGAATGTCGATTAATTGCACCAGGTTGTTTTGATGCGTAGAGGGTACTCGTACCTTCTCCCCAGCAGCATTAGCATCACGCAGAGACGGAATTAGCGCTAAATAGAGCCTATCATCATCAGAAAGACCGTTTTCGGTGGTAATCGAAATCGTCATAATATCAACACTAGAGCCATAACAACTCTTTAACTGGCGCAGCTTAGAGACAACTTTATCTGCGTTATCATAAGTTGCTTTTACGACAGTAACATCCGCCAAATCACTTCTTGATAGTTGCCCAGGCCTGGCATCAGTATAATATTCTCTATCAGGTAGCGCGGGATCTACAGCAAAGGTGCAACCGGCCGCTTTTAGAGTTTTAGCTAGCGGAGAGTTAATAATGTCGTCCTCACGGTATTTGCGAGTGAATTTATCGCGCCGGCCCGAAAATAGCATGGCTAACTGTTCATTGAAGTTAGCGCCGTCTTTATGGCCGCGTATCACCAGGTTCATGGGCGTGGCCGGATAGCCCATTAGATAGTTTTTTGTGTACGAGTCTTGGCTTTGTAAGTTTTGCCAGGTTATTCCGCTGGCAACCACTAAAATCAAGGGCTTAATTCGCGTTTTTGTACCAGCCCCGCACTTACCAGTTGTGTTTGCACTGGCGACGGCGCCCACTCCAGCCCAGTTTTGTGCTCTAGCTGCAGTTTTATTGCCAGCTATACCTGGCGCAGGCGCCACGGCGAAAGTTGCTGCACTAGCGCCACTAGAGAGCAGTAGTAAACAGGCAATCAGCCCGGCAAAGATTTTCGTAACCGCTCGCACCAAAGCTGCCACGCCAACGTCGGCCTTATCCGCACCGGCCCCACCAGCAAAAGCAGTGCCGACGTCAGCCCTAAAGATGTCAGTCTTAAAGCGGCAAAACATGTCCGCAAACCTCCTAACTTTATACATAATGCCTGGCCACCTGCACGGTTTCGTAACCGTAGCCGCCCCCAAACAGCATCGCGTGCACAATCAGCATGTGTACGCGGTGTAGCCCCACCCGCTCACTCCAGTAGGACTCTAGCGGCGATACACTCTGATACCCCTCATAGACACTGTCTAGATATTGCTGTCCAAACAGACCCAAATCAGCCAAATCAGTCTCCGCGTGACCACCGTGCGCAGCCGGATCGATCATCACCCCAACTACCGGCCCACCAGCGAAGGCTTCTAGCTGCTGGGCGCTGGTCATTATGGCAGCGCCGCCTTTCATTATGGCTGCGTCATCTTGGGGCTCATCAGCGGTTTTCTCACCCAAAAACTCTTTGCAGCTGCGCGCCACATCCCCCACCGGACACCACAGCACGTTTCCGCTCCACAAATCCCCGTGCAGGCGAGCTACGGCTGTTCCAGCTTGGCTTAACAGCTGGGGTTGGGAATGGTTAAAGTCCCCGTCACGTAGGCGTTCACAGAGTTTTTCGATCACGACGGCGCCCGAGCGGTCAATCGATCCGTTGTCGCGGGCCGGGGCCAGCATGGGCATGATCCGGTCTGTCGCAAAAAACTCGCCCCAGCTATCGGTCCAAGCCTCCGCCCGCAAAGGTAGACGCGCACGACCCATCCAGCCGTCACCTTCCCAGCCCTGCGGCGGTGCACCCCAGTGTGAGGCTCCAGAGGCGTGGGTGTGGGCTAGCGCGCGACCGAAACTGAAAGCGGCTTTAGGGGTGCAGCGCCTGTCATTAAGCTGAGGTTCTTCTAGCCACCCACGACCGCTACGCACGGGCACCACAGCCGCGCCGCCGTCGTCCATGGCGTCAGTTAGCCAGCGCAGGCCGGTAGCTTCCAACGCGGTTGAACCGGGGATACCTCGATCGTCTTTGCGGAACATAACCAAAGCATAATGCCCGCAATGTGCCAGTTGAGGGTTTACCTCGAAGCGGCGAGCGTTTCTGGCTTAGTTTCGACGGCGGTCACCCTAAATAGCTTTAGCTCTACGCTCATCACCAACGCCAGTGGCACTAGCAAGCACAGGCTGTAGCGCACCATCGTAAAGCCGGCATCGTTTAGTGCTAGCTCAAGCAAAGTCAGGGTAGTTAAGGCGTTGAAGGTAACCACATAACGTGCCGGCACATCTGAGCGTCGCGTAGCGCGATAGACCTTAATCCAAGCCAAAATCACTAGCGTCGTGGTTATCAGTGCAAAGATTAGCTTGGTGCTTGCTTCATCATCTGCCGCGAAAACTGGAGTCATTAAAGCGGCAAATCGTGCAGCTATAACATCAATGAAAGTGCCGTCCAAGAATTTCTGACCCAAATGCCCTAAATAACTGGAGTTGCTCCCAAAACAGCACCATTCAATAACTGCTATTACTGATAATAAACTAGCGCCAATTAAGCTGGAAATAACCAAGTCACGCAGGCGTAGGTTATGGTTCGCAAGCTTCAGCATGGCCACTACCAGCGTAATTGCCAGGGCTAGCGCGCCCGCAGCGTTATCGCCCAGGCTCGGCAGCCCAATGGTGACCACACCCAAGGTGCCAATAATGCCTGCCACTATCAGGGACGTACGCAAACCTCGGCGGGGTTTTAGCCAGCTGGTCAAGGTCACCAAAGCCAGTACAAAACCCACCGCACCAACGGCAAAACCAGCGTCAGACAGGCCGTATAGGCGCTGTGTGGTCAGAACACTTACCGCTAGCGGGCTGTTAAAGGCCAAGTTGCCGCCAGTAATACCGTCGCCTAGCCACAGTAGACCGTTTACTGCACAGGCAATAATGAAACTGACAGAATAATTTGCAAATTTAATAGTGACCAGTTCCAGTAGGCAGGTAAGTACCACAGCTATAGCTACTGCACCCATAAAGGTCACTAAATGCAGCTTCGTTAAACCAACAATAGCCTGATTATCTTCAGGGATACTGCCGGTAACTATAAATCTGTAATCATTTGGTTCAACCCCAAATAGGTACCATGAGGTGGCGTTAAGTAGCAGGTAACCTACCGGCAAGCAAGCAGTGAACACTGCCAGCCAGCGCATGAGCAGCAAGTATTTCCGGCTTAGATCTGGGTTATCAGTATAGAAATCTAGTTTCGGGAACTTATTACGCCACACTAAGACAATAACCAGCATTGCTAGCACCACGCACAGCATATTGAAACCCATCACTTTTTGTGAGGCCTGGCTACGAGTGCTTTGATCCATTAAGAAATAAATTAGGTTTGTGCGCGCATCAGGCACAGTTCCCTCATTAATTGAGTACTGTTGAGCTTCCCAAAAGTCCACGCATTTCTCTATGGCCGACGAGTTGTCGACTCGCCCAGGAGCCTGCGGCAATGCTTTACCAGTAGCACCCAGTGGCGGTTTTGCCCCATAGCGAGCCGCAATCGTAGGTGCAATATCTGTTAACTGAATTAAGTTATCGCGCTGCACAGAAGGCGCCTGCACTCGCCCAGTTTTGGCGTTCACATCTTTTAGGCCGGGCACTAGAGCTAAATATAATTTGGCAGCTTGACCGTCTGAATAGTAGGTTCCGTTTGCTAGCGAGAGCAGCATTACGTCAACATTATCGCCGTAATATACGCGAATTCGGCTTAAATAACTGGCAATCTCGGTAAGTGGTACCGATGCGGCATCCACAACCGTTACATCGCTTAGATTTTGACCAAATGGACGCTCGGTCTCATAGCTACCGCCCACCCGGTACTCAGCGAAACTGCATTCGGAGGCCCGTAAAGTTTGCCCTAGTGGCGAGGTGGTTAGATCATAGTCGGCAGTGGTGTAATTGCCTCCCCTGCCGGAATACAACATAGCAAATTGCCCATTTTTACTTAGGGAATTAGCGCTTTTAGGAATTAGCAGGTTCATTGGTGTAGCTGGATATCCAGCTATATATTGCGCATATTTTCGTATTTCTGCGCCATCACCGTTCGCGCCAATGTTTTTCCCATCCAAAACGCCATTTAAATCGCGCCAGGTCAGGCCGTAAGTAACCACCATTACCAGAGGTTTAATGCGACTGGTTGCTGTGGCCCCGCAGTTGCGAGTGACCGCAGATCCAGCTGCTGCTTTGCTTTGGGCGCCCGCGCCGTCTTGCACACTGCTTACATTGAGGCCACTTGCGCCAGTCGCCGCGTTGGCCCCACTGGCTAGCAGTAGGCAGGCAAGTAGTCCCACAAAGAGTGCAGTCAGCATTCTTGGCTTTTGGGCCCTCACGACGCCGCCGCTCGCCTGCCCCAAATCTCGCGCCTGCCCCAAGCCGCACGCCCCGCCGTCGTCGCCTCTAAACCAACGCAGCCCAACGCCCCCAAGCAAGTTACCTAACGCAACTTGCAAACTGCGCGAACTTCGATGATCCCTGCCGAACATAAAATCCAGCATAACGCCCATTTAGTGAGCGACTTGACGATTCGCTAAAACAAATTGGGCCGGGAACCTTTAAAAGTCCCCGGCCCAATCGGCTCGGTTTACGCTCGTCACGGCGCCGTCTTGGCCACCCAAGCTAGCCGATTGGGGCAGCTGCTCGATTGGGTTAGCTACTCGATTGGGGTGACCACCATGCGGGTTTTATCCACATAGTCGCGCAACCGCTCGGCAATCTCCTCGAAAGATTCCTGATGCACGGTGGAGGGCCGGTGAATCAGGGCCAGGCGACGGGTGGGAACAGGCTCGGCGAAGCGGGCCACGCTAACGGTCTGCCCTTCGCCTGTGCGCAAAGCCCCCTCGGGCACAACCGCTAGCCCGCCACCAACTTTGACTAGCCGCAGGGCGGTTGCCATGTCGATGGTGGTTGCGGCCACCTCATTAATGGGGATATTGCATAGCGCCAGAGTTTGGTCACGCAGGCAGTTGCCGGCCTCCATGAGGATCAGCGGCTGGCGGCTAAGCTCGGCGGGTTTGACGTTTGTGCGCCCAACCCAAGGGTGGGTGTCGGGAACAGCGATTACCAGGTCTTCATCCCATAGGGGCTCACTGATAAAGCGCTCCATGCTCTCATCCAAGGCCACCAGGCCTAGGTCAATATCTCCGCAAGCGAGTGCGTCTAGGATGTCCGGGGTGGTCATCTCCCGGAACTCGGAAATTCTGCCAAAATCAGCAATATTGGCGGCATTAGGTACGCCGCTGGCCACAGATTCAGCCAGGTAGGGTGCGGCGGTGGGGATGATCCCCAGGCGCACTTGACCGTAACGCTCCTGACTAATGCGGCTGGCGGCCTCAATAAACCCTTCGGCGGCCAGCACTGCATCACGCGCGAAGGGAAGCAGGTCCTGACCCAGAGGGGTGATTAGAACCTGTCGCGTGGTGCGCTCTATAAGGGGGCCATCAACGCGCTTTTCCAACGCGGAAATGGACTGGGACAAGCTGGGCTGGCTCACACCAAGTGCCGCTGCTGCGTCACCGTAGTGTTTGTGATCGCAGAGCGTTACAAAGGCCCTCAGCTGTGAAAATGAGGGCATTGAAAGTGATGGCATCACTAACCCCCTTTGGTAATTTCGGCTAGGCGAACTTTGCCTGGCCGTGGTTGTGTTTAAGTTTACGCTGCATCCCCCCTAAATTTTCTTGAAATATAAGCGGAAAGTGAGGATTTATAAGGGTTTCTTCACGCTCCGCCTGTGCTTACACTTCAATTATATATGCGCAGGTGAGCGGCTGTTTAGGGGGTAGGTGTTGCTCTGGGCTAAAATTTGCCGGGCTCGACGGCGCCCAGCTGGCATGAAAGCACCATTTTACTTAGATAAACTGCCCTTCATCTGCTGTTTTTGGGTAAATTTTGCGCTTAGCTGACGGCTAATTTTGGTATCTTTTCCGCGTCCTGACGCCGTCGCCTGCCCCTTTTTGCATCCGCACCACCCCCCACCTCACTGCGGCCGCACACGAAAGCAACACATTCACCCGAGCTGCACCAAAAGCTACCAAAACTCCCCACATTAATGTGACTCGGCTCTCTATGTGCCCTGCGACACAGTGACCAGTATGTGAGCAGTGGTTCTAGGGTAGGTAGAATTTCCAACATGATCGATCTGCGCGCCTTACGTGAGAACCCCGAGCCTTTCCGTGCCAGCCAGATTGCCCGTGGCGCGGACGTGTCCCTAGTTGACCGCATCCTTGAAGCCGACGAGCGCCGTCGTTCATCGCTAAGCGCCTTCGAGACTGCCCGAGCCCAGCAAAAAGAAGTCTCCCGCTCTGTGGGTAAGGCCGCTGCTGAAGAGCGCCCCGCCATCTTGGCCCACGCCAAGGAGCTAGCCGCCCAGGTTAAGGAGCTGGAGGCGCGCTCCAACGAGGCCGCCGTCGAGCTAGACACCCTAGCCCACCAGTTCCAGAACCTGATCGAGGGCGCCCCTGCCGGCGGTGAAGAGGACTACGTGGTGCTGCGCCACGAGGGCCCCGCCGTGCGTGACTTTGCTGCTGAGGGCTTTGAGCCCGCTGACCACCTGGCTCTAGGTGAAGGCCTGGACATTATCGACGTGCGTCGCGGCGTTAAGGTTTCCGGCTCACGCTTCTACTTCTTAAAGGGTTGGGGTATGCGCCTGGAGCTGGCGCTGATGACCGCCGCCCTAGACACCGCCGTCAAGCACGGCTTCACCCCGCTAACCACCCCCACCCTGGTTACCCCCCAGGTTATGGGCGGCACCGGTTTCCTGGGTGCACACAGCGACGAGATCTACTACCTGCCCGCCGACGACCTGTACCTAACCGGCACTTCTGAGGTAGCCCTGGCCGGTTACCACACTGACGAGATCCTGGATCTAAGCGCCGGCCCCAAGCGCTACATGGGTTGGTCCACCTGCTACCGCCGCGAAGCTGGCGCCGCCGGTAAGGACACGCGCGGCATTATCCGCGTCCACCAGTTCAACAAGGCCGAGATGTTCTCCTACTGCCGCCCTGAGGACGCCGCAGATGAGCACCAGCGCCTGCTGGCCATGGAAGAAGAGATGCTGGCCAAAGTTGAGCTGCCTTACCGCGTGATTGACACCGCCGCCGGCGACCTGGGCTCCTCCGCCGCCCGCAAGTTCGACTGCGAGGCTTGGCTACCCACCCAGCAGCGCTACATGGAAGTCACCTCCACCTCTAACTGCACCACCTTCCAGGCCCGCCGCCTAGGCATCCGCGAGCGCCGCGAGAACGGCACCAGCCCCGTGGCCACCTTGAATGGCACCTTGGCCACCACTCGTTGGATGGTTGCGATTTTGGAGAACCACCAGCTGCCGGACGGCTCCGTGCGTGTGCCTGAAGGCCTGCGTCCTTACCTGGGCGGCCTGGAAGTTATTGAGGCTCCCGCCGGCGCATGAGCAAAATCGCCGCTTCCGGCATGCCTATCACCCCTGAGGGTGAGCTGAGTGCTGCGGCTGCTGCGGCGCGTGCTAATCCGCTTGACGACGCCGCTTTTGGCGCTGCTGTAGCGGCCATGCGCACCCAGTTGGAGGCTTGGGCTGGGCATGCCGGGAGCTCAGCCCTGCCGCCGCTTAACCGCTCCACCCTGCTGGCTTTGGATATTGACGGCACCATTTTGGACATTAACGGTCAGGTGCCCCCGCGTACTCGCGCCGCCGTCGTCGCTGCTGCCCAGGCGGGCGTGCAGGTAGTCCTAGCCACTGGGCGCGGTATTGAGGCGGCCCTGCCAGTGGCGGATTTCCTGGGGCTAACCCGGGGCTGGATGGTGTGCGCCAATGGGGCGTTGACGGTGCGTCTGGATCCCAAGCTGAAGGGCACGGTGTCTTTGCCCGGCGGCTACGAGATCACTAATTCGGTTACTTTTGACCCCACCACCGCCATTGGGCGTCTGCATCAGGTGCTGCCTGAGGCTATTTTCGCGGTGGAAATGCCGGGCCGGGGCTTTTTGACCAGCGCCGACTTCCCGCCTGGGGAGTTGATTGAGAACACCACCACGGTGTCGCTGGAGCAGCTGTCGAGCCAGCCGGTTAGCCGCGTGATTGTGCGCGCCCCGGGGATGGCGCTGGCTGATTTTGAGGTGGCGGTGCGTAGCGCCGGGCTGCACGCGGTGGAGTATGCCATTGGTTGGACGGCTTGGCTGGACGTCAACGCCGCCGGGGTGTCTAAGGCCAGTGCGCTGGATGCTTTGGTTTCTGGCTTGGGAGTTAAGCACACAGTGGCTATGGGCGACGGCGCCAATGACTTAGAGATGTTGCGTTGGGCTGACCTGTCGGTGGCTATGGGTAGCGCCCCTGCGCGCGTCAAAAACGCCACCAGCGTAGTCACCGAGCCGGTGTGGCATGAGGGGGCGGCTATCGTCTTGGCGGCTCTGTCCCGCTAACTGCCGTTTAGGCCCTGCTAGCTACCGCTTTAGGCCCGACGCCGCCTCTGCACGCCCGATGCCGCTCTCGACGCCGCCGGCCCGGCGCCCCACGCCGCGCTAAACCCGCTTTGAGCTGGTTGTAGACTGTAACCAGGACTTAGCGAAGGAGCTTTATGCGTGCCGGCACCTATATCAAGTACGTCGCTACTTGCCTCCCCACTGCCCTGATTGGCATCGGCATTTTTCTGGCTATTTTCCGCGCCAACCCACACCTGGGCCTCTATAGCGGCATTGCCGCGCTGATCGTGTGGGGGCTGACTATGGCGGGCTTGGCGCGAGCCTTGCAGGAAGTGGGTGGCTTAGTGAAGGTGGGGGACGACGTCGTCGCCAAAGCGGACCAGGCCAAAACCAGCGCCCCAGGCAAAGCCAAGCAACGCCAGGGCGGCGCCGCCAACCCCGTCCCACACAAAACCAGCGCCCCGGGCAAGGCCAAACCCACCCCAGGCAAAGCCAAGGCCGCCCCGGATGAACCCGAAGCGGCCTTGATCGGCAATTGGTTTAAACGCCGCGAGCGCGGTTTCCCACGCTGGATGCCTTACCTATTTGACCTGGTAGCAGCCATTCCGGCAGCGGCAGGGCTGGTAGCGGGGGTGGCTTTCTTTAGCGGACAGAGCGCTTCCCTGACCACCATGGCGGCCCTGATGCTGACCTGCATCCTGTACGTGTCCTGGCGTCAGCAGGCCTTCAAAACCCTCTAGCGCCAGGGCTAGAACTTCACCTCACGCTGGCTGGGCGTGGCCGAGTAGATCTGCTTGCCGGCGCGCCACGAGCCCAGCACCGGCGCACCAAAGCTGAGCGCGTGGAACCAGTCGGGGGCGTCAAGCATGATGAAGTTGGCGCTGTTACCCACCTGGATGCCGTAGTCGCTTAGGTGTAGGGTGCGCGCGGCGTTGTGGGTGATGAACTTGTAGGAGTTGAGAATTTCGCTCCGCGACATCATCTGCGTGGTGTAGAGCCCGTTAAACACCACGTCACGCAGGTTGCCCGTGCCCATGGGGTTCCAGGGGTCCTCAATGTCGTCTTGACCGAAGGAAACGTTGATGCCGGCGTCGGTTAGTTCCTTGACGCGGGTGACGCCTCGACGCTTGGGGTAGGTGTCCATGCGGCCTTGCAGGTGGGTGTTGACCAGCGGGTTTGACACAAAGTTAAGACCGCTAAGTTTTAGCAGCCGCAGCAGGCGGATGAAGTAAGCATTGTTGTAGGAGTGCATGGCGGTGGTGTGGGAGGCGGTGACGCGCTCGCCGATGCCGGCCTCTAGGGCGCGGGTGGCTAGGGTTTCTAGGCCGCGTGAGGCTTCGTCGTCGATTTCGTCGCAGTGCACGTCCATGAGCAGGTCAAACTCTTGGGCCAGCTCCACCGCATAGTTAAGTGATGACACCGAGTATTCGCGGGTGAATTCAAAGTGAGGGATGGCGCCAATGCAGTTGACCCCCATTTGGGCGGCGCGGCGCATTAGTTGGCGCCCGTTGGGGAAGGATTCGATGCCTTCTTGCGGGAATGCCACGATCTGCAAGGTGATGGTGTCGGCGATTTCTTCACGCAGGTCGATTAGGGCGCGTAGGGCGGTCAGTTCGGGGTCGGTGACGTCCACGTGGGTGCGCACGTATTGCACACCGAAGCTGGCTTGCTGGCGGATTGCGGCCAGGGCGCGCTCGTGGGCGTCAGCGTAGGTGAGCGACTTTTTGCGTTCGCTCCACACTTCGATGCCTTCAAATAGCGTGCCGGACTCGTTGTAGCGCGGCTGCCCACTGGTTAGCGCCGAGTCTAGGTGCACGTGGGATTCAATGTAGGGCGGTAGTACTAGCCGCCCGCCGCCGTCGACGATCTGCTCCCCAGCCTGCGCCTCTAGGCCCGCCTCAAGCTGCGCAAACTTGCCGTCCTTGATGCGGATGTCGGTTAGCTGGGGAGCGTTTTCGATGCGTACGTTTTTAATCAGTAAGTTCATTTTCTTCCCTTTCGCTGGTTTTTAAGGCCGACGACGCCGCCCGGCCTGTGGGGACGACGTCGCCGTTTAGTTGGGCTTAGCCCCGGCCATATCGGGCCGGGCCGGCATCTCAAGCCGGGCCGGCGCCCCAAATCGGGGCGCCGTCTGTAGCTCCGGCTAACTTGCAGCCCTGGCCACTAGCGCCGGCGCAGCCGACGCCAGCACAGTTACAAATCTTGCGGCTCACCCACAGTGAATTCCAGGCCCAGGGCGTGTTCCAGGGCCATCCCACCCAGGTACACCACCACCGTGGTCACCATGGCGTTAATGGCGGGAATACCTAGGTCTTTAACAAACCAGCCCACCAGGGCCCCGGCCAGGATAGACAGCACCGGCACCCACTTAAAGGCCACGATCCCGGCGCTGTAGGAGCGGCGTCGGGCAAAGTAATCCACAATCAGGACCGTGCCCACGGGCGGCAAAGTGGCGTTCAAAATGTTGAGCCAACCCACAAAATTGTCGTACAGCCACAGGGCAGCTAGTGTGCCCAGGATGCCGGCCACCAGCACCAGCGGCTTCTTGGGGATCTTGGTGATGTTGGCGTAACCCAAACCGGTGGTGTACAGGGCGTTGTTGTTGGTGGTCCAAATGTTGGCGCCCAGCACCACAATGGCGGGAATGGCCAGGCCCTGGGCGATCATCACGTAGAAAATGTCATCTTTGCCGGTAAACGCGCCGCCTACCGCACCGAAAGAGAACATCAGGGTGTTACCCAGGAAGAAAGCCACCACGGTGGTGATCACGGCGGAGGAGGTGGATTTAGCGAAACGGGTGAAGTTAGGGGTGGCGCTACCGCCAGAAACGAAGGAGCCCACCACTAGGCCCACGGCGCTAACCACGCCCATGCCGGTGCTTTTAGCGAAGATGGCAGACAGCCCACCGCCGTCGGCAGTGGCACTAACCATGGAGTAGGTGCCCAAAATAGCGATCAGGGGCACGGAAATGAACGAAACAATCTCAATTGCTTTAATGCCGTAGTAGGCGCTGGCGGTCATCAACCCACCAGCAATAATCACAATCACCCACACGTTTACGTGCAGCAGCTCGGCGGTGGGTTTAGCGAACATGGCCACGCCCACGCCAAACCAACCCATCTGGGTCAAGCTGATCAGGGCTGAAGGCAGGAATGAACCTTTAGTTCCAAAGGTGCGCTGGGACATCAGGTCAAAGCTCAAACCGGTTTTCGCGCCGATATAACCCAGCGCGCCGGTGTAAACCGCCAAAATTGCGCCGCCAATAAGCACAGCCAGGATGTAGCCGTTTAAATTTAGGCCCTGGCCGAGTTTGGCACCCACGCTCATGGAGGCGGAGAAGAAGGTAAAGCCCAACATAACAAAACCGACGGCCCAAAATGACCGTCGGCTTTGTGTGGGAACAGCTTCGAAGGAATAGTCTTCGTCAATGGCACTAGAGTGCTGGGAAATGAGTGCGTCTAGATCTTGTGCAGAATTTGCCGCGTCAGCAGCTGCCGCGCTGGATGCGCCAGAACCGGCAGATGCACCGGGAGATGATGAGGCTGCGGCCGGGTTGTGGCCGGGATGAGACGAGCTCATGGGTTTCCTTCCAAAAGGTAGCCAAAATCCACGGTAGGTTACTGGTTAAATTTAGGCTGATTCAAGGCTTTAAGCACTAAAGCTTGCCAAATGTGCATAAAGCTACTTTCTGGAATGGTTTTGACGGTAGGCTGTGGCTAGCAGGCGCCATAGTGGGTGGCTCAAGCTTGCTGCCTTGCTGCTTTGTTGCCTGGTGGCGCTTTTCAGCCCACGCACGCCCGCTAAGGCAAGAGCCGCTAGGCAAATATTTATCTGTACCAGGAGACCGCGATGGCGCTGCAATGGATTGGTTCCCCCGAACACACCCGCTGGTTGGGTCAGCACACTCAGGCTTTGCTGGATTTTGCGCGCCGTAGCCGGGTGCCCGGTGGTTTTGGCTGGATCGGTCCCGACGGCGTCGTTGATTCTTCCCGACCGGTAGAGCTGTGGATTACTGGGCGCATGACCTACGTGTTTAGTGTGGGCGTGCTGTTGGGTGTGCCCGGGTGCCGGCGCTACGCCGACCATGGGGTGCAGGCGTTAACTAACGCGTTTTGGGATGAAACCAATGGGGGCTGGTTTAGCGCCATTGAGGGTGAGCTAGATGAGGACGGCCATGGCCGGCCAGCCCCCGGTTTTACCCGTAAAGAGTGCTACCAGCACGCTTTTGTGTTGCTGGGGGCAGCTACGGCCCTGGCGGCGGGGCGTCCGGGGGCGACGGCCCTGCTTAAGCGGGCCCTGGAGGTGCATGAGCGTTACTTCTTTGACCACTCCCAGTCCATGCCCACCGAGTCTTATGCCCTAGATTTCACTGACCCGGAGGATTACCGGGGTATTAACGCCGCCATGCACACGGTGGAGGCCTACCTGGCTATTGCGGACGCCACCGGTGATGACCGTTGGCTGGAGCGCGCCCTGGGGATTGTGGACTTTGCTATTAACCAGCAGGCCCGCGCCCACGGCTGGCGTATCCCTGAGCACTACAGCACCACTTGGGTGCCGGATCCTGACTACAACATTGATGAGGTAGCCCATCCCTTCCGCCCCTTTGGTATCACCCCCGGTCACGGCCTGGAGTGGGCTCGCCTGACAGTGCAGTTGCGGGCGGCTTTGCTAGAGGTTGGTTTGGAGGCGCCGGATTGGATGCTGCCGGCTGCTTTGGAACTGTTTACCCGTTCGCGCGCTGATGGTTGGAATCGCGACGGCGCCCCCGGGTTTGTTTACACCGTTGATTTTGTGGGCACACCGGTGGTGCACGAGCGTATGCACTGGGTGACTTGTGAGGCTATTAGTGCCGCCGCCGCCTTGCACTGTGCGCTAGTTAACGAACCGGTGCCGTTGGCCGCTAAGGCCACCAGTATGGCCTATTTGGAGCACGCCTACCGCAGTGCTTGGGATTACTGTGAGCAATACATTATTGGTGGTGGGGACCCCTTTACCCGCGCCGAGATTGACCCGCAAAATGCGCCCTTAGACCAGGCCGGGGCCTGGGTGCATGAGCTAGATCAGGCCAACCAGCCCTCCACCCGCACCTGGGCTGGCTACCCGGATATTTACCACGCTTTGCAGGCCACTTTGATTCCGCGCGTGCCGGTGTGGCCGGTACTACCCGGCGCACTGCGAGATGGCCTGTTAGACCGTTAGTAGTGCGTGATAAAGTTACGCGTGCTGACCGCCGGAAACGCATAAGGATCTGTGGCGTTTGTGGAGGTCCAGCTGGAGAGGTGACAGAGCGGCCGAATGTGACGGTCTTGAAAACCGTTGTGTCTGCAAGGGCACCAGGGGTTCGAATCCCCTCCTCTCCGCCGGCCGGTTTAAAAATCGCTTTGCTAGAGAGAGATTTTTAAGCTAGGCTTAGTCGCGGTCGTTGACCGTTTGGAGACGTCGCATAGTGGCCTAGTGCGCCTTCCTGCTAAGAAGGTTGAGGTTGATAGCCTCTCGCGGGTTCAAATCCCGCCGTCTCCGCCACCAAACCCCGCTACGGCGGGGTTTTTTGTTGCCCACTACCCAGGTTTGTTGCCAGCGCCAGGCAGCGCCGTGCCGGGGTATCCCTGCCATCCAAGCTGGCGCCGTCGTCCTCGCCACCGCCCTGTCAGCTGGGCTTTTAGCCACCCAAGCAGCCCAGATTTGCGCCAAAACATAGCTGTTTGCACAGACATTTTCAGAGCTTTCCCAGGTTCACTGGCGTCTACCTCAAGCTTACGATGCAACTATTTTTCCGGTACTGCTCGCTAATTTTTAGTAGGTATAATGCAGAAATTACGTAAATACGGGGTTTTCACCCTCGCTCTAGCAATGAGCGCTAGTGCGTTAATTCCGACTGCCGCCGCCTCCCCCAAGGCAGGCACTGCCCTACCGGCAGCTACGTCGTCAGCAACCCCGCAGGTGGTGGACATGACCACCTCCTGGTCTCAGGCCCAGAAGCTGGGCCAGCAGGTGCAGAGCCTAGGTAAGCAGGTCGCCCCGCAGATTACTGATTCTTGCAGTTACGTACCCCTGCCCCAGGATGCACGTCAGGGCTACGTTGACTACCTGAACACTTTGCGCGCCTTCAACAACATTGGCGCCACCAAGCTCAGCCCCAACGAGACCATTCACCGCGAAGCCCAGGAGGGCTCAATCGCGATGACCACCGCCAGCGGCATCAGCCACGGCCTAAAGCCTGAAACCCAGAAGGGAAACAGTCGTTTCCGTCCTGGCCCTAACGGCACCTGGCCTTGCAGCACCGCCGGTGGCGTCCGCTCCACCCTCTCTGGCCTGCTGTCTTGGACCACCTGGCAGTCCGCCACCATGGCCTACCACGCCGACAACCTGGCTGCCGACTCGGGCGTATCCAGCCTGGGCCACCGCATGTACATGTTCAGCCCCAACCTGGTTTACACGGCTGTAGGCGCTAGCCGCTCTAGCTCCGCCCGCAGCTCCAGCGTCAACCAGGTGGTGCTCTCCTACGCGCACGGCTCACGCTTTGCCGACATGTCCTACGAGACCGGCTCTATCACCCAGCCTGACTCCAAGGTGAAGCGCCCGGCCACCATGGAGTGGCCCGCCGCCGGTTACTTCCCCTACTCGCTAATGAGCAAGGACGCCGAGTGGTCGCTTTCGGTTCTCAGCAGCGAAGCCAAGCTGCTTGAGGGCGCCCAGGTGGAAATCACCGCCCCCAACGGCACCGTAACTCGCCCCAAAGCCCGCACCACGGGCATCAGTGAGTCCTCCGGCTACCAGAGCGTGGCTTTCGCAGCCCCCGAGCTTGTAGCCAAGCCGGCCGCCAACACAGTAGCCACCTACACCGTTAAGATCACCGCTAAGGGCAAGTCCTGGACCTACCCGGTGCGTCTGTTCAGCTCGCTGAGCGGCGATGCGCTGTCCTCCAGCGCTGACAAGACCGCCCCGGTCTTCTCTATGCCCGCTACCTCCAAGGTGGCTTACGGCGCTAAGTTCAACGCACTTGAAGGCGTTACCGCTTTCGATGACCGCGACGGCGACGTCACCAAGTCCATCACCGTGGTTAACAACCTGAACACCTCTCGTCCGGGCACGCAAACCGTGGTCTACCGCGTCAAGGACAAGGCTGGTAACTCCACCGAGTTCAAGCGCTCCGTGACCGTGCTCAGCCAGCAGGAAAGCAAGGCGAGCGTGTTCATTGTTGGTAACGCCGTATCCAACAAGGACGCCATTGTTCAGGTAAATGGCCTCAAGGGTGACTACCAGATCACCATCAAGTGGGTGACCACTAAGAAGCAGGGTAATTCCACATACTGGTACAGCTACTGGCGTGGTCCCTACAATGTCAGTGCTAACCTACAAACCCGCACCACTGTTTCGCTTAAGGACGTACCTTCTGGCGCAAAGCTAAGCGTAATCCTCAAGCAGGGTGGTAAAGACATTCTCACTAGTACTGAAGTCACTGTTAAGTGAGATTCTGATGCGATAAACCGGCGAATTTTGATAATTAAATTCGCCGGTTTACGTCTCAGATTATGAAAACTAGCCACAATTTCGCTTGGAGATGTGGCAAGGTTAAGGGTGGTTGTGTAGCTAATCTACATAAACTCCCGCATAGCAAGGAGAAACCAGTGCTCAAACCCAGTTTGAACCGGAGGAGGATCACGGCGTTTACGCTGAGCGTGGCAACTGCCTGCGCGCTTGCGGCTCCCGTTGTGGCATCTCCTACCGCAAATATTCCGTCAGGGACTTTCACTTCAGCCCTGCAGCTTGCCAATGGCACCCAGGCCACTAATGTGCCCGGCCACTGGCTAGTAACCCTGTCTGCGCCTTCGGTATCCAACGGTGGTAGCGCGTCCTCGATTGAAACCCAGCAGGACAAGCTCGCCGAGGCCATCAAGGACGCCGGCATCAACGCTAAGATCACCAACAACTACGACCAGGTCTGGAACGGTGTTTCCGTTTCCGTCAGCGACTCTCAGGCCGCTCAGCTGGCCAAGCTGCCTGGCGTTGTAAGCGTTCAGCCCGTTATCGAGGTTCCGCGTCCCGAGGTCAAGACCTCCAAGGACCTGACCACCAGCGAAGGTGAAACCAAGTACTCCTGGGGTGCTCCCCTGGGTATGACCAACGCTGACCGCGCTCAGAGCGAACTTGGCCTGACCGGTAAGGGCGTCAAGATCGGTATCATCGACTCCGGTATTGACATTGACCACCGTGAATTCGGTGGTACCGGCGTTTCTGGTTCCGGCACCTCCCGTGAAAAGGGCGACGGCGCCAAGGCTGACGGCGCTGTAGGCTTCCCGAACTCTCGCGTCATCGCTGGTTACGACTACGTTGGTGACGACTACGGCGCGAACGGCACCTACGACCCCAAGCCGGACCCGATTCCGGATGACTGTGGCGGTCACGGTACCCACGTTGCCGGTATTGCTGCCGGTGGCGGCGCCGCTGGTTCCAGCACCGAGGTTCGCGGTGTAGCCCCTGAGGCTTCCCTGGCTGCCTACCGTGTGTTTGGCTGCGACGGCAAGACCAGCACCGACATCATCATCACTGCCATGGAGCAGGCCACCAAGGACGGCATGGACGTAGTCAACATGTCTCTGGGTGCTGCCTACATGGTTCTGCCCGACTACCCCACCACCAAGGCCGTAAAGACCATGGTTGACGCTGGTGTGGTTGTGGCTATCGCTCAGGGTAACGACGGCGCCGACGGTCTGTGGACCCTGGGTGCTCCTGGTGCTGCCACCGAGGCCATCACTGTCGCCAGTGTGGACAACACCGTCGAAACCAACTACTACTTCACCGCTAGCGGCGTAGACAACAAGTTCTTCTACAACGTCGGTAGCAACGGTGGCGACTTCGCTCGCTCCAACGTTGCTTACCCGGTCGTTGCCTCCGGTGAGGCTGACTCTGAAGACGGCAAGCTGTGCACCGCCCCCAGCGACACTAACGCTTTCAAGGGCAAGTACGTGCTTATCCGCCGTGGTGGCTGCACCTTCGGCACCAAGGCCGCTAACGCTCAGAAGGCTGGCGCCGTCGGTGTAATCATCGACAACAACCAGGCCGGCACCATCGGCATGAACCTGGCCAACGAGGCCGACCCGGTAAAGATCCCCGGTGTTTCCATCACCCAGGCTGACGGTGACGCTCTGCGTGCAGCCCTCAAGGCTGACACCACTGTCACCTTCGGTGAGACCTTCGGCGACCGCCCGGTCAGCACCGGTGGTCTGGTTTCAGACTTCTCCTCTTGGGGTCTGAACGGCAAGCTGGAAATGAAGCCGGATGTAGCCGCCCCCGGTGGTCTGATCTGGTCCACCTGGCCGCTTGACCACGGCGGTCCGTTCAACACCATTTCCGGTACCTCCATGGCTACCCCCTACACTGCTGGTGCAGCTGCCCTGATCTTGCAGGCACACCCTGAGCTCAAGGACGCCAAGAACGCCAGCACCAGTGAGGGCGTGCGCGCACGTCTGCAGTCCACCGGTTCTCCGCGTCTGTGGAGCGAGGGCAACGGCGACAAGACTCTGCTTGAGCCCACCGCCCGCCAGGGTGCCGGTCTGATCGACGTCTACCGCGCCGCTTCCACCAAGGTTCTGCCGAGCGTTTCTCGCCTGAACCTGGGCCAGCAGATTGCCGGTGAAAAGACCCACGAGATCACCCTGACCAACTCTGGTTCTGAGGCTGTGACCTACAAGCTTGGTCACGTGGACACCGTCACCACCACTGGTGAGTCCTCCAAGCCCACCCGTGGCACCACCAACGGCGCCACCGTTTCTACCGATGGCACTTCGGTTACCGTTCCGGCTGGTTCTTCCGCCAAGGTTGCCGTCAAGGTCAGCGCTCCCGCTGGCATTGGCAACGGTGACTTCTACGGTGGTTACGTCACCCTGACCCCGGACAACGCTGCTCAGACCCTGCGCATCCCGTTCGTGGGTGTGGGCGGTAACCTGGCCGAGTCCAAGACCCTGTACAAGACCGGTCCGGTTCTGGCTACCGAGAAGCTGAAGGTTGTTAACAAGGCTGGCCACCAGTTCACCATGTTCAACGACCGTCCGCACGTCTACTTCAAGGCTGACGTACCGCTGATCCGCTCCGGTTTGGTGGCCATGCGCAAGACCGACGACGGCAAGTACGAGGTCCTGTCTGACAAGGTCTTCATCTCCATGAGTGACAAGGGTTGGAACCGCACTAGCACCCGCCTGGTGCGTTGGGACGGCTCCTACCTGGACGCTAACAACCAGCTCCAGCAGGCCCCTGAAGGTACCTACCAGCTGTGGGAGCTCAACGCCCCCGCCGGCGCTGACACCACCGTGCTTGAGCAGTACAACATCTGGATGAGCAACGACTTCACCATTGACTGGCGTCGTAGCGACTACCTGCCCACCATCGCCCTTAAGGCCAGTGGCGACGTTACCGCCGCCGCTACCACTGCCACTGCGGACGCTTCTACCTCTGACGCTGACCCGCGTAACGGCAAGCCTGAGGCAATGGTTGACGACAACGTCTTCACCTACGCTGTGGTTTCCTCTGGCGCCCCGATCACTCTGGACGCCGGCAAGGTCTACAACATCTCCAAGGTGCAGTACGTACCCAACCAGGGCAACGACGGCGTGGACTCCATGCCCGCCACCGGCTGGAAGGCCGAGGTCTCCGTTGACGGTAAGACCTGGACCGACGCCGGCTCTGGCAGCCTCAGCGGCGAAGCAATGGTTCCCCAGGACCTGACCCTCAAGTCTGGTGCTAAGGGCCGCTTCGTGCGCATCACCCTGACCAGCGACAAGGGCAAGGTTGGCGTAGCCGAGCTGCGCATCGCCGGTACCCCTGCTGGTGACGCTACCGCTGCTCCCACCGAGCAGCCCACCGCTGCTCCAACCGGTTCTGCTGCCCCCACCGCCGCTCCGACCGGTTCTGCTGCCCCCACCGCGCAGCCCACCGGCTCTGCCGCTCCGACCGCGCAGCCCACTGGCTCCGCTGCTCCGACCAACCCGGCTCAGCCCACCGCTGCTCCGAGTGTGTCCGCTTCCAGCTCGGCTTCTGCCCTGCCTGGCAAGCCCAGCGGCAAGCCCTCTGCTCTGCCCGGTAAGCCCGGCAAGGGCGACGACAACCGCGAGCCGCTGGCCCGCACCGGTACCACCATCGCCATCGGCATTGGTGCGCTGGTCCTGGCCGCAGCTGGTGCAGGCGCCCTGGCCCTGCGCAAGCGTCGCGACGCTGAGGCCGGTAGCGAGGCCTGATCTCGGTTAAACAGCGCGGCTAACGCGTTGATTTAACCCCTGTGGGGGGCGGCTCGAAAGAGTCGCCCCCCACCTTTTTATTCTCAAAACCTAGTATGTCTAGCGTCACAGTATTTGGATTTGCGCCCGCGCATATAGGTGTGTAAAGTTCTTTCTTGTCGGAAACGACATGCGCCCGTAGCTCAATGGATAGAGCGTCTGACTACGGATCAGAAGGTTGGGGGTTCGAGTCCCTTCGGGCGCGCCAGCAGCTCGCCGCCACTGTTTAAACTTTGGCCGCGGGCTGTTTTCAATTTTAGGGTAAATTCTCCCCTACTTTGTCGTAGCCCTACTTTCTGTAGAGATCATGAAAAAAATATCGGTTACCAGCAGGTACGTAAATTTTTTTAGTCGCTCCCAACAGCTGCCGGATCCTCTACCCACCACAGCTGGCGGTATTTGGCGCTATTTATACAAAGAATCCTGGCAAATTCTGGCCCTCTGCCTAGTTTTAACCCTGCTTCAAGGCATTGGGTTTGCCTTAATCCCCAAGCTGCTAGGTACCCTGCTCGACGACGCCCTCACCCCCGGGGTGGGCTTACGCGGCACGGTAACCTGCCTGGTTCTACTGTGCCTAGTGACCTCCCTGGTGGGTTCTTGGCGCACCCTGAACTACACGACCTTAATAGTTATGCATGAGACTTTGGTTATGCGCATGTTGCTAAGCAAAACCAGCCAGCTTGGTAGCGCCATGAAACGCGACATTTCCCTGGGTGACGCCGTGGCCACAACCGGTGACGACCCAGAAAACCTGGGAATGTGGATGGTGTCGCTGTGCAACCTGCTGGCTTATGTGCCCGCGATGATACTGGTGATTTACCTAATGCTGACCCAGTCTCTGTCGCTGGGTTTAACTATCCTGGTTGCCCTGCCCATTATCACGGTGCTTATCAGCTGGATTTCCAAGCTAATCGAAAAACGTATCCGCACTATCCGTGAAGAAAACGGTGAGCTCACCAACGTGGCCACGGACGCCGTCGTCGGCCTGCGGATCCTGCGCGGCATTGGCGGCGAGAACGCCTTCAACGAGCGCTACCGGGCCCAATCCCAGCGCGTTAAGCAGGCGGGCATTGAAGCCGCTCCCTCCCAGGCGGCCCTGGCGGTTTTCTCTGAGGCCGCCCCCACCCTGCTGACCGCCGCCGTGGTGGCTTTGGGCGCTCAGCAGGTGCTCTCTGGCCAGTTGCAGCCGGGCCAGCTGCTGACGTTCTTTGGTTACACCAGTTTCTTGCTGCTGCCCATGCGGGCTATCACCGAGCTGGTGGTGATCAACGCCTTCACGCGCGTGTCTATGCGTAAGGTGTTGCGCCTGCTGAACATCCAGCCGCGCGTAAACGATCAGGCCAACCAGCTAGTTGAGTTTAACTCGCTAGGGGCGCTGCATGACGGCGCCAGCGGGGTCACTATCGCCGGCGGTAAGTTAACTGCGCTGGTGGCCCCCTCCCCCGAGGTTAGCACCGCCCTGGCCATGCGCCTGGGCCGTTTCGACGACGCCGATACTGTCACCCTTGATGGGGTAGATTTGCGTAGCCTGCCGCTGGATCAGGTGCGTCGCACTGTGGTGGTTTCACCTACCACCGCCCAGGCTTTTGCCGGCCCGCTCTACCAGGCGGTGCTGGGTAATGACGCCCCCAAGCCCCAGGCGCAAGGCACCTTGGAGTTGGTGGCCCAGCAGGGGTACGCCAATTCGGGGGTGATAGCCACAAGCCCTGTTGCTGATCTGCCCAGCGAGCTTGAGGCCCGCTCTCAACAGGCTTTAGACCTGGCCCACAGCGATGACCTGGTGGATTCGGTGGGTGGCCTGTATGGGCTTTTGAATGAGAAGGCTCGCAATATTTCTGGCGGTCAGCGTCAGCGTCTGGCTTTGGCCCGTGCCCTGGCAACCGATGCCCCCGTGTTGGTGCTGTTGGAGCCCACTAGCGCGCTTGATTCGCACACTGAAAACAATATTGCCGCCGATTTGGCTGATGAGCGCGCCGGACGCACCACGGTTATTACTACCGCTTCGCCACTGATTTTGGGGCGTTGCGATGAGGTTATTTTTATTAATGACGACGGCGCCGAGGTGGCTCGTGGCGCCCACCACCAGCTGCGTCAGCAGGTACCCGACTACCGGGCGGTAGTGGAGCGCGCCCAGGGCATCCAAAGCGCCCAGCCAGCCACTCAGCCAGGCACCCAGGCCGCCGTCACAGCCCCCAGCAGCGAGCCGGCAGCCCCCAGCCAGGCCGCCGTCGCCGTCGAGAGCGCCCCCGGCAAGCCGGCAAGCGAGCCCAACCACGGACAGGAGCGCTGATGAAACGACTTCCTGTAGCTAACTCGCGCCAGTCAGGACGCGCTGCCGCCGGCCTGATGCGCCACCACTGGTTGGCACTGACCGGTGTAACCGCCGTGCAGCTGGCGGGGGCAGCCACCGGCGTGATGATTCCACGTATTGTGGGCAAAATCGTCAACCTAGTGACCTCCGCGAGCGCCACTATCCCCACCAGCGCTTTGAGCAGTCAGGTAACTACCCTGGTGGTGTGGGCTTTGGTGCTTACCGGCGTGGGCATGGTGTGTACGGGCCTGGGTGAGTGGAGTGCGCGCGTGCTGGGGCAAATAATTTTCGCCCAGCTGCGTGAAGATCTGCTAGCTAAAATCACTGGCCTACCCCTGGGGGTGATTGAGGCTGCGGGCACGGGTGACCTGCTGGGGCGCACCCAGCATGATCTGCGTTCACTACAGTTTGTGATTCAACGCGGTATTGCCCGGCTGATGACGCTGGCGGTGACCTTGGTGGTGACTTTAGCTGCGGCCACAATCACCGCGCCGCTGCTGAGCCTGGCTATCTGGCTGCCGCTGCTGGCCTGTATTCCGGCTGTGCGCTGGTATTTGCACTATGCCGTGCCCGCCTACCGTACGGTTGGATCCCAGTACGCCACTATTGATGGGGTAATTACTGAAAGTATTGACCAGATTGACACGGTTAGCGCCTTTAATCTGGGGGCGCGCCGCAGCCATTACCTGTTTACTCGCACTAAAGAGCTGTTTGCGGTGGAAATTTATGCCGGTGCGCTGCGTGGTAAGGCGTTTTTCTGGCTAAATATTTTCACTTTGCTCTCGCCCTTGGCGGTGTTGGTTTTGGGTCTGTACCTGCACCAGCATCAGCTGGTTGACCTGGGGGCAATCACTACTTTGGCGCTGTATGGCCTTAACCTGCGCGTGCCGGTGTTTGATCTGATTGTGTGGCTCGATGAGGTGCAAAGCGCCACGGTTGCCTTTGGGCGTATTGTGGGGGTGGAGTTGGTGCCTACCGAAACTGAAACCACCGATAAGCTGCCTGAAGATAATCGTATTAAGGTGCGTGACGTCTCCTACGCTTACCGTGAGGGCCACCCGGTGCTGCACCATATTGATTTGGATCTGGTTCCTGGTGAGCGGCTGGCTATTGTGGGCCCCTCGGGTTCTGGTAAATCCACGTTGGGGCGAATGCTGGCTGGTATTCATCCGCCCACTTCGGGTTCAGTGACTTTGGGTGGCGTGGAGGTTTCTCAGCTGCCTGAACACGTGCTGCATCAGGAAATTTCCCTGGTTACCCAGGAGCACCATGTTTTTGCCGCTACTTTGGGTGAAAACCTGCGCCTGGCTGCCGCTGAGGCTAGCGATAGTCAGCTGTGGCAGGCCCTGGATGCTATTGGCGCCACCTGGGCTCATGAGTTGGAGGCGGGTTTAGACACGCCGGTGGGTTCTGGCGGCCATGCGCTTAGCCCAGCCCAGGCCCAGCAGTTGGCTTTGGCGCGTATTGCTTTGATTAACCCGCATACGCTGATTTTGGATGAGGCCACCAGCCTGATTGACCCCACCACTGCTCACGCCACTGAGAATGCCTTGGGGAGTCTCATGGCGGGGCGCACGGTGGTGGCTATTGCGCACCGGCTTTACACTGCTGCCGACGCCGATCGGATCGCGGTGGTTATTGACGGGCGTATCGCTGAGCTTGGCAGCCACGCTCAGTTATTGGCGAGAAAAGGCCATTACGCCAATCTCTGGAACGCCTGGCAGTCTGAATAGTAGTGCGACGCCGCCCGCTCGCCTCGGCCTGCTAGGCCCGCCCCGCTGCGTACCACGTGCACCCTTGTGTCGCGTCTAGGTACAGCAGCCCTAGGCGCAGCGGCCCTAGGTGCAGCGGGCCCAGGCGCAGCAGCCCTAGGCGCAGCGGAGTGGCGAGCAGGCGGCGTCGGCTCCAAGAGCCAAGCGAAAATTACGACTAAATAACCGGGGCGGGAACTAAACTTAAAGGGTTAACTCTTTTTTAGTTGGGAGCAGCCATGCGCGCCTTGATTAAACCCGCCCCCGGCCCTGGCCTTGAGCTAACCGAGGTTCCTGAACCTTCACCTGGCTTTGGGGAAGTGAAGATCCGCGTAATGCGCACTGGCTTGTGCGGTACGGATCTGCACCTAGCCGGCTGGGATGATTTTGCGGCTGAAATGCTTAACCCACCCCAGACTTTAGGCCACGAGTTCTACGGTGAAATCGTAGAGGTGGGCCCGGGCGTCTCCGGCATGGATGGTGTGGGTGAGGTTAACGGCCTGCGTCTAACCCCCGGCCAGCACGTGAGTGTGGAGGGGCATATTACTTGCGGTCGCTGCCGTAACTGTCGTGCTGGGCGACGCCACATGTGCCTGCACACTAACTCCATTGGGGTTAACCGCGACGGCGCCTTTGCCGACTATGTGGTTGTGCCCGCCGGTAACGTGTGGCTACAGGCTGACCACATTGACCCTGACCTGGGGGCTTTGTTTGACCCCTTCGGTAACGCTGTACACACCGCCCTACAGTTCCCCCTGACCGCTGAGGATGTGCTGGTCACCGGCGCGGGCCCGATTGGGGTTATGTGCGCGGCTATCGCTAAGCACGCCGGCGCCCGCAATGTGGTTATCACTGATCTATCCGATTTCCGCCTGTCACTGGCTAAGGTGACCGGCGCCGTCACCGTAAACACTCGTGAGCAAGACCTACGCGAGGTTATGGCGGATCTGGGGATCACTGAAGGCTTCGACGTTGGCCTGGAGCTGTCTGGTGCCCCTAGCGCTACCCGCCAGATGCTGGACGTGTGTAACTATGGGGCTCGCATCGCTATGCTGGGGCTGCCTAGCACCAGCTATGACATTAACTGGAACCAGGTAATCACCCATATGCTCACCATTAAGGGGGTTTATGGTCGTGAAATGTTTGACACCTGGTACAAGGCTGACTTCATGCTGGGCTCTTCTCCCCAGCTGCGTGACCAGATCCGTTCGGTGATCACCCACCGGGTCACCCCGGAGAATTGGGCTGAAGGTTTCGACGCCGCCCGTTCAGGTAAGTGCGGCAAGGTCATTATTGACTGGACTGCCTGACCCCACCGGTGCGTCCAGACGCCGCCTTTGCACGCTTGCTGCTTTTGCAGTCTTGCTAGGCGCGGCGCCGGCACACTAGGGCCTGGCCCCACGCCACGCCGCGCCACCACTTCTACCGCCACCGCCAGCAACGCTGCTGCATAACCACATAATTATTCAAAGGGAAAGTTTCATGTTCACTTTTAAAGACGAGCTGGCCGCCACCTTGGCCGAGATCGACGCCGCCGGGCTGACCAAGCACGAGCGGGTAATCACCACCCCCCAGGGCGCCCACATCGCCACCACCGCCGGGGATTCACTAAATTTCTGCGCTAACAACTACCTGGGTTTAGCGGGCGACCCGCGTATCACCCAGGCCGCCCATGAAGCGCTAGACCGCTGGGGTTTTGGCCTTAGCTCTGTGCGTTTCATTTGCGGCACCCAGACCCCCCACACTCAGCTGGAGGAGCAGCTCTCCCAGTGGCTGGGAATGGATGACACCATCTTGTTCTCCAGCTGTTTTGACGCCAACGGTGCCATTTTTGATGTGCTGCTAGGCAAGGAGGACGCCATTATTTCTGACGCCCTCAACCACGCCTCCATTATTGATGGCGTGCGCCTGTGCAAGGCTCAGCGTTTCCGCTACGCCAACGCAGACATGGCTGACCTGCGCAAACAGCTTGAGGCTGCGAAGGCTAATGGCTGCAAGCGGCTAATGATTGTCACCGACGGCGTGTTCTCCATGGACGGCTACTACGCTCCCCTGCCTGAGATTTGCGATTTGGCCGATGAGTTTGGGGCCCTGGTGATGGTTGATGACTCCCACGCCACCGGTTTTGTGGGCGACACCGGCGCGGGCACACCCGAGCTTCTAGGGGTGCGCGGGCGCGTAGACATTTTGACCGGCACCTTGGGTAAGGCCCTGGGTGGGGCTAGCGGTGGTTACATTAGTGGCCCTAAGGAAGTGGTGGATTTGCTGCGTCAGCGCGCCCGCCCTTACCTGTTCTCTAACACTGTGGCCCCGGCTGTGGTGGGTGGTAGCGCTAAGGCGGTAGAGATTGCCCGCCACGCCGACGCCGAGCGCGCCCAGCTACGTGCTAACTCCCAGCTGTTCCGTCAGCTTATGGCTGAGGCTGGTTTTGAGCTGCTGCCTGGTTCTCACCCGATCACGCCGGTTATGTTCCCTGGTGACGACGGCGCCGTTAAGGCCGCCCGGATCGCTAGCGCCATGCTGGAGCACGGCGTGTATGTCACGGCTTTCTCCTTCCCGGTTGTGCCGCGCGGCCAGGCCCGTATTAGGGTGCAGTTGTCGGCCGCCCACTGTGAGGCGGATGTGCGTGCGTGCGTGGCCGCATTCATTGCGGCACGTGACGAGGTTGAGGCCCAGGAGAAGGAGACCGCTAAGTGAGTGAACCTACCGCTACGACGTCGGAGATTAAAACCACCGGCAGTAAAACCGCAGCTGAGCTAGAAAAGCAGCTGATGCGGGCGAAGCAGCTGATCGTGGTGCTGTGCATGGTGATCGCGCTGCTGCTAGGCGCCTTGGTGACGCTATGGGCAGTGGGGGGCGATAAGGAGGCCACCACCGGCCAGGCTCAGACCACCGCCACCACGGGCACTCAGGCTGGCGCCGCTAAGAGCGACGTCGGCACTAACCAGACTCCCCAGGCGCTAAGTGAACCCACCCAGGAGGCCGCCAAGCAGGTGATCGCTAATGCCGCCCGCCGCCAGAGCGACGACCCGCGTGCTTTGGGGCGCCCGGACGCGAAGGTGACCATGGTGCTGTTCTCCGATTTTGCCTGCCCGTACTGCACGCAGTTCGCTAAGCAGGTACAGCCGCAGCTACAGGATTTGATCGATAACGGTACTTTGCGTATCGAGTGGCATGATTTGGCGCAGATCAGCCCCACTTCCCCGCTGGCGGCCCAGGCTGGTTTGGCGGCGGCAGCCCAGGGTAAGTTCTGGGAGTTTGAGCGGGCGGCTTATGCCAGTGCGAAGGATGGCGATCACCCCACCTACACTGAGGAGTCGCTGGTGGCTTTGGCTAAGCAGGCGGGCGTGCCCGACCTGGCTAAGTTCAAGACTGACATGAACTCTCAGGCTAATGTTGATGCGGTTAAGAAGTCGCGTCAGGACGCCTATAACGTTGGTATTAACGGCACGCCTTTTGCTTTTATTGGCGACGCCGTCATGCCGGGTTATGTGGATGCGGCTACGGTTCGCGCCACGGTTTTGGCTCAAGCCGCTAAGTCTGGCAAGTAGCTACATGTAGTTAGTTGCCTCGGCCTTTAAGCCGCATAGTCTCACGCCTGCCCCGGGTACTGTCCCGATCGGCAGGCGTGAGTTTTTAGTGGTGGTGTTACTAGTAGCGCTGGCGTTGCTAACGCTAGTTTGTTGCCGATTTTGGCGCTGCTAGTAGCGCTGGCGTTGCTAACGCTGGTGATTTTGTGCGAGCTGGTAGCGCACCCAGCGGCGCTGGCCGGTAGCAATGGCCAGGCCCCGCTCCACAAGCTCACGCAGCTCACTTCGGGCCTGCTCAGCGCTCACGCCAAACTGGTCGCGGTAGTCGCTGTTGCTCCAGATACGACCGTGGCGCATGTCTACCAGCGCCTTTTTCTGGTTCTGGTTCAAGCCCAAAATTGAGCCGAGCCCACCAAGCCAGGTCAGATCGCCGTCGGGAATTAGGGCCGAGTTTGGGAAACGCACCGTGAAGGACACCCCGTTGTCATAAAAGCGTGGCTCAGCCATTCCGGCGTCGCGCAGTTCCCGACGCGCCTGACGAATACCTGTACCCATGGCCTCAATAACGCGCCCATTATGGCCTTGGACGTTGCGGCAGATCTGATAGAGCTTCTCATTTACTGCGGGGTGTTCACCAGAACCAAGCCGGTCAACCGTGATCCCCCACAGGCCACCTGGATTTGTCAGGCGGAACCCATCATGGGTGATTCTCAGATCAATGCCTTTGCCACGCGAGGCTTCAGACAGATCACGGTGAACCAGTGCGTTAGCGATTACCTCGCGCACTGCCACCATGGGCAGTGCATATTCTGTGTTGCCATCACCTTTACTAGTGACGGTTTGTTTTGATTCTACGTTTTGCCTAACCCATTCCAGGGCGGCGTCGAGAATTACCGGTAGGGCTCCAGTGAAATCGCGGCGGTTAACTGCCCGTTCATCACCTCTACCTTCAACTGCCGCTGTAAGTGTCAGGTGAGGTAGAAGCCGCTGTGGGTACTCACCTAACGCATATAGGCCAGCCACCGTGAGCTCTTTGCCCGCGCGGTCTGCGACGACGCCAGTGTAGTAAAGGACATCCGTGTCGTTTTCGTTAACCAGTCGCGGGGTGGTTTCACGTACAGCAGCAATATAACGGGAGACTAGTTCTTCATCTAGATCTTCCTGGCAACTACCAGCCACCACCTGGCCATCTGCATCTGGGCGATGATGGCGCAGGATAAGCAGCTGCTCTTCTGAGGCCGACATCTGATAGTCGCCGTCATATTGACGCAGGTAAGCCCGCTTATCCTTAAGCCAGCGCACCGGTTTATCGTTCGCGTCAGCACTTTCGACATTGATCACCCCGACCGTCTTGCCATCCATGTTGATCTGTCTAGCATCAACCTTGATTGGCATACTGAAGCCGTTTCGGGCTTGGTTAGTCGCTTTTTTTAGCAGACTATCAGCATTATCTATGCCGACGACATCAATGCCGTTGCGTTCAGATACACCCAGCAATATCACGCCGCCATCTGGCATGTTTGCAAAGGCACTTAGTGTGGGTCCTAGCTGCTGCGGTGAATACTCTGAAAAAGTCTTAGCTTCGATTGCGTTCGTATCGCCGCCATGGGTCTCAAGCACAGCCAAGGCATGCTTGAGGTCCTCAAGATCGTTGATCATAGAACTAATTCTATGTCATAGACCCCTGTTTCTATGTCATAGAAGGGGGTTTCTATGTCATAGAAGCCGTTTTTAAGGCATTTTTACTTCATAGAACCCTATTTTGACTTCATAGAAGCCCTAAAAATTTCATAGAACTGGCTCTATGACCGTCCCCGCTGACACCGCCATGGCCTGCACCCGCGCTGTTTTAGTGCTCATCATGTTCTCCTGCTTATGCCCGGGTTAGGGCGCCGCGATAGTGAACCTGAGATTGATGAAATTTTTCTCCTGATCCGCCCCCAAGTGAACAGGTACCAGCGGTCAATCCTTGGTTAACTGTTAATCCGGCCATTGACCAAAATCCTATGACCCTGCAGCAGCCTGCACCTCAGACCAATCCTCAGTCTGTAGTACAACAGGCTAAGCCTCAGGCCGCATTTGAGCCTCAAGCTCAGGCCATACCCCAACCCAAGCTCCAGCCCCAGGTTCAAGGCACATCTGGGGTAGCTGTTAAAGCACCTGACTGGTTACATCGTCCTGCCCCGATGGGAGCTGTGATCGTGTTGGGGGTTATTCAAATCCTAGTCGTGTTAGCGCTGGCTACGGTTGCCATGCGCCCAACCCAGACCCCATCCCCTGTGGTGACTCCTACTGTAACAGCTACCTCTACGGTAACTGTTACACCAACCGCTACCTCTAGCACTACGCCCACTGTTAAAACTAGTCCTAGTTTAACTCCGAGTGTTGTGGCCACTAAAAGGAGCGTGAAAAACCATGAAATCAATGATCCGCTCAATGCTACGGGAAATTACAAAATTTTCCATTGATGACACCCAGTTATCAACAAGCATAAATGAGTTTAATACTACGGTATACAACTTTATTACTAACCTGTATACTACAGCAGTGTTACCGATTTCAGCGGCGATTATTTCTATTATTTTGGTACTTGCGCTTGCACGTAACGCTACCCATATGGAGGGTGACCACCAGATGGGAGTAAAAATTATTGCTGTAACAATGTTTAAGTCTGCATTGCTAGTGATTGCTGCACAAAACTCAACAATGTTTTTAAACGCATTCAACGAGGTATCCTCAAAAATAATTATTGGTATCGGCAAAACTAAAACAGACTTCGGCTCAGACGCAGACCTAAAAACATTAAATGATAAAATTATTCCGTTAGTTAGCGACCTGGACACTGGTGATCAGGCTGGCATGATCATGATGCTACTGATCCCTTACTTGACCGCGATAATAGCTCGGGTAGTTATTCAGGTAATGATATTTTTCCGTTTCGCTGAACTCTACGCTATGAGCGCGTTCGCTTCGCTACCGATCGCGTTTTTAGGCCATCCTGACACCGAAAACATGGGTGTCAACTACTTACAAAAATACGCAGCCGTTTCATTGCAAGGGGCCACACTAATGCTAGCCATATCTATATACTCTACACTCATGCATAGCGGTGTTGTTTCTAATGGTTTTTTAAAAATCGGCGACAAGGATAAGCTTGTTGATTGGATGTTTTCGCATTATGTAGATTTTGTTATCCCCCCGATAGTGCTACTCATTTTGACCCTTACTTCTGGGAAGATAGCTAAATCACTTGTGGGCCAATAAAAAGATGTGGGGGCACCGGTAAACCTGGTGCCCCCGCATCCACAAGCAGGCAAACTGCTTTACGCTAACCTACTTAGTGATAGTAAACCTATCAATAAGATCATTGCCAGAATAAATACTAACCGTACCATCACCATTTACGGATATCCGGTAAGCGACACGGCTATCACTGATTTTAAAATCAGTTTTCTTACTATCGCCAAAAATAAGGTATACCTCACTATTATCGTAGTCATATCGATCAATACCCCAGTATTCGTAGTCGTGCGAAATACATGGATCCTCGGGATCTTGACCACTAATCTGCCAAGTTTTGTTAGCATTAAACACTAAGGTCACATTAGCGCAATGACCAGTGGTACCAACTAGTTTAGCCCCACTAATAGTGGCCTCAGTATCTTTAAGCTCCTTTCCTGCAGCCATTTTTTCAGATACCTCTTTATCGTTAGCTGCTTTAGCCTCGGCAAGGATACTTTTGATGGCCGCTGAATCAGGAGCCACTGTCAGTTTCTGCTTGTACTCCTGAGCTTTTTCTGAGCTCAAACTGGTCATAGACGAAAGCGAGGCGTAAGCCTGCGCCCTATCATCCGAAACACTATTACCACAACCAGACAACGCTAACGCAGCGCACGCCATAACTGACATTACCATCGACAATTTCTTCATCGAACTACCCCTTCCAAAACGCCTTTAAGGCTACCCCCCACACACCAAGGTTGCAAGGGCCAGATTCTAGGTGTGGTTGTAACACGGTCTGATTGATTGGAGTGTGTTGTGGCTAATCTAAGGCGTGTTTATGACGGGGTGGAATACCCCTTGCGTCACGAATCTTGTAAAGCTAAGCATCGTGCTATGTACAAGCTCTTGGTTTGAACTTTACTCAGGCAGTCTGCGCGGTAGGTGTTTCAAAACGTACGGGCAAGGTATGGCGTAACGGTAGAACGCGTTCAAGTGGTAGGTGTGAGCGCGCCCGGCTTATGTTGGCTAATTCTGACAGTCTGGTTTTGCTTAACCAGACTGCGCCTGATGCTTCTACGTTACAGTCTTTGTTCCACTGGTCGGATAAGCACCGTAGCTATTTCCAAAATGTTGGGCCTGGTTGTGGGTTGTTGAAGATGGGTGTGGCCATGGTGCCGTTTGACTCGCGCATTCCTACTTCAACCAAGCTTTACCAGCTTTACACCACAAAGTTTGGTGAGGTGTTCTAGATGGTACTGAATTTTAGACAATCGTCTAACAGGATTGTCACGCAAGATAAATACAGTAACCTGCATATAGACTCACGCACAACCAGCATTTTCAAAAAACTTTTAAGGTAACTAAGTTTGGCGCAAAAGTTGGTTTTAAAAGCGCTGAATTAGTAGGAAAAACCAGTTATGATGTAGTTAAGCAACAGATCAAAGCCCCCGTCGACACTAGGAATAATGATGATTCGTTGGCTGATAGCCAGGGTGGGGCGGTTAAAACTAACCTGAAAAACGCTTTAGTCTGGGCCGCAGCACTGGGATTTCTATCGGTAAAAAGGTAGGCTCTAAAGTTGACGGTAAAGTCAATAATGTTACACGTAAGAACCTTGGCCAACCCACTAAAGCCCAGGTTAATAGTTTATAACTAACCGAGTGGTTGGGGCCCGCTCTAAACGTCAAGCCAGTCGCCAGGTTTACAAGGAATTAGCTACCGGTAAAACCGCACCCGCACGTACGGCCAGGAGAGTGGTCAACTGGGCGGCTAGGAACGTAGCCGGGATAATCTCTAGAATTATAGGTTTAGTTGTAGCTAAAATTTCTGGCACTGTTTTAGCAATTTGTATCATTCTCACGTTAGTTATGCTGGTATTATCAATTATTTCTAGTTTCTTGCCAGCCTGGCTTACTGGTGAAGAAGAATCTAAAAACCAAGCTACTGTGGCTATTGCTGGTGTGGTAGCTGGTGGTATGGGTAATGATTACACGTATAAAGATAAGCCCTTTAACGAGGAAAATACGGCTACTGGCTACTATTTTGGTAACTGCACGGACTTCGTGATTTGGCGGGTTAACCGTGACGATGGGGTATTACACTACCCTTGGAAACATGTTAACCACAACACGACTCCTAGCGGTGGGCACGGCTACCAGTGGGGCCTTCCTACGGCCCTACTTGGCTGGGTTACGCCTGATAAACCCAGTCCTGGTGACATTATTTCGTTCCAGCCCAGCTCTCAGGGAGGGCGTTGGAGCGCAGAGTTCGGTCACGTTGCTTATATAGGCCAGGTGTTAGTTAACGGCTCTATCACTGTTGAAAACTATGGTACTGGCGAGTATTTCGTAACGAACTACACCGCTAGCGAGCTAAGCCAGCTAGTGTCTACTGGCCAGGCCATTATCAAGCACAACCCACACTCAAAGGTGAAGATCAAAAAGATTGGTGACTCCTCGATTGTTGACCCAGGCGGTGGTGGCTATTAGGGTGTAGGTGGGCCTCTACCGCCTGAGACAGCTAAAGCGGCTGCTAAATCAATGCCGCCCGCCTATGGGTGGGATGAGGGCCAATACCAGTGCCTTGAAATCATGTGGACTAGAGAATCCAACTGGAATTACGCGGCTGAAAACCCTAGCTCGGGTTCGTATGGAATCCCTCAGTCTTTACCAGCCGACAGATGGGCTCGATTGCCCCCGATTGGCGCACTAACGCGGTAACGCAAATTAAGTGGGGTCCGGGCTATATCAAAGAACGCTACGGCAGCCCATGCGAGGCTTGGAATTTTTGGCAAGAACATAACTGGTACTGATAGGTGGTGAATGCGGTGACTGGTCGTCAGCGTGGTTTAGTGGCTTTGATTGTGGCCATATTGGTTGTGGTTGTTGGATTGGGCGGCTTCCTAGCTTGGGCAGCTTTCAACCACGGAAAAGAAGAAAAGGCTGCTTTAAAGCCTGCCCTAACAGCTTCAGCTTCCACTAGTAGCGAGACTAACGAGCCTAGCGAGACTAACGAGCCTAGCGAGAGTGGTGAGGGGGCTTCACCTACCCAGATAGATGGGTATTCGAAAGATTCTAGCCCCACCCAAGCACAAAAAACCTTGGCAATCACCACGGTTAAAGCAGTAGTGCCCTGGAAGCAAAACGAGAGTGCTTCGCAGCGTGAAAAGCGTCTTAGCAAGGTTTGCAGCAAGGCTGTAGCTAGTCAAAAACCGATCTGGCAAAACACGGCTGGCCGGATTCCGGGGGCTTGGATTGAGGTACTAGACGTTGGTGAGCCAGCTATTTCCACTAATGACGGCCATGTTATTGGTGTGGGCATGATGGTCACTTACCGGCTACATATTCCCCACAATGACGGGACCGAGGTTATAGCTACGGACACGGCATTGTGGGTGGTTGAGATGCCCGCTAAAGGAAAAGTTGATAAGGCCACGGCTGTTATATGGCCAAAGCTCTAAAAAGGGAAGGGTGTTTGTTATGGGGCTTGATAAGGATTTGACTGCTCAGCAACTTTGGGCGATCGCGTCCGATAGGCAGCACCTTAGCTATGATCTGTTAGACGAGATTGTTGATCACCCTGCGACGTATCGGGCTTTATCTGATTGGGCTGTTGATGCACTGGGGGCTAGTGATATTTCTGGCCTGGGTGATCCCCCAGCCCCTGAGGTTGAGGCCGCATCCCCTAAACGCGGGTTTCGCTTGCCTGGGTTGGGACGCTGCGAGGAGCAAAATGCTTCTAGCCCTGAACTGATTTACAACCAGTCCGTCCCTGTTGGCCCGGCCCCTGCTACCCCGGTTTTTGACCCTACCGCGTCTATCATGGACCCTGCCGTTAACCCCTGGCTGAATATGGCGCCTGTGTTTGACCCGGTACCGGTGCCGGTACCGGTGGATGTAAAAACTGGTCAGGTGGTGCCCCCCCAGGTAGTAATTGGTGACCCCTGGTTTAAACGCCCGGCCCCTATGGGAGTCGTGATTGTGTTGGGGATTATTCAAATCCTGATCGTGTTAGCGCTGGCCGTGATTGCTACGCGCCCAACACAGCCAGCCCCGGTACCGGCTTCTACGGTTACGTCTGTGGTGACAGTTTCACCTACGCCTAGCGTAACTCCCAGCGTTGTGGCCACTAAAAGGAGCGTGAAACCATGAAAGACATCATTAGGATGATGCTTCGGCAGATTTCAACGTTCCCCATTGATACCAGTAAGTTAAATGAAGGTATTGACTCGTTCAATAAAACAGCCTATGACTTTATCACTAACCTTCATTCCACGGCCGTGCTACCGATTACCTCAGTGATTATTTCAATCATTTTGGTGCTTGAGCTTGCCCGCACTGCCACCCATATGGAGGGTGACCACCAGTTGGGGGTTAAAATCATTACTGCGACAATGTTCAAGTCTGCCCTGCTGGTGATTGCTGCCCAAAACTCAACGCTGTTTTTGAACGCGATTAATGAGGTATCCTCAAAAATCATTACCGGTATTGGCGTAAGCAACACGAGCTATGGCTCCCAAGGATGGCTCTGACACGCTAGAAAAGCAGATTATTCCGCTGGTCAGTAAATTGGATACTGGTGATCAAGCTGGCATGATCATGATGCTACTGATCCCTTACTTGACCGTGATAATAGCTCGGGTAGTTATTCAGGTAATGATATTTTTCCGTTTCGCTGAACGCCAGATTCTAGGGGTGGTCGCAACACCCTTCACGATGCTAACAACACACCAAAACGCTCCCGAGACGTATCCCAGTCTAACGTCTTACGCGGCCGATCATTAAGCTCACCAGCAATCACA